>ERZ839767.11-NODE-11-length-293926-cov-9.889336_pt1 | contig 293926 bp, 266 predicted proteins | sample MGYA00519879_ERZ839767 | MGnify/ENA primary metagenome ERZ839767 (study PRJEB31850, sample SAMEA3708852) | human gut metagenome | biome: human gut; feature: human-associated habitat; material: faeces | place: China | collected 2014 ...
TAAGACACCGCCTTTTCACGGCGGTAACACGGGTTCGAATCCCGTACGGACTATATTTCGAGTAACTTAGGTTACTCTTTTTATTTTGTTTCTTTTTTTTATATGTTATAATAGCTTATAATACTATTTTGAGGTGAATTTATGTCTAAAGTTTTTGTTTTTGGTCATCAAAACCCTGATTCTGATGCAATCGGGTCTTCTTATGGATACGCTTATTTGAAACGTCAACTTGGTGTTGATGCTGAAGCTGTTGCTTTGGGTACTCCTAACGAGGAAACTGCTTTTGTTCTTGATTATTTTTGTGTTGAAGCACCACGAGTGGTTGAGTCTGCTCAATCAGAGGGAGTTAATCAAGTTATTCTTACAGACCATAATGAGTTTCAACAATCTATTTCAGATATTAAGGACGTTGAAGTTATTGAGGTAGTCGACCATCACCGTGTGGCTAACTTTGAAACTGCTAATCCATTAATGATGCGATTGGAACCTGTTGGATCTGCATCTTCAATTGTTTTTCGTATGTTTAAAGAAAACAATGTTGAAGTTCCTAAGGAAGTTGCTGGTTTGCTTTTGTCAGGTTTGATTTCAGATACTCTTCTTCTTAAATCTCCAACTACACATGCTTCAGATCCTGCAGTTGCAGCTGAACTTGCAGAAATTGCTGGTGTTAATCTAGAAGAATATGGTCTTGCTATGCTTAAAGCTGGTACTAATCTTTCTTCAAAATCTGCTGAAGAACTCATTGACATTGATGCAAAAACATTTGAATTGAATGGTAATCAAGTTCGTGTTGCACAAGTTAATACAGTTGATATTTCTGATGTTCTTTCTCGTCAAGCGGAAATTGAAGAAGCTATTAATAACTCAATTAAAAACAATGGTTACTCTGACTTTGTCTTAATGATTACTGATATTCTTAATTCTAATTCAGAAATTCTTGCACTTGGTTCAAATACTGATAAGGTTGAAGCTGCTTTTAATTTTGTTTTAGAAAATAATCATGCTTTCCTTGAAGGAGCTGTTTCTCGTAAGAAACAGGTAGTTCCTCAGTTGACTGAAAGCTTTAATGCTTAAAATTAGGCCATAAGGCCTTTTTTTAGTCCTCTGATTAATGGTATAATACTTCTTATGATAATACAATTTAACCCAAACAAACTATGTAAGCAACCTTTTTTTATGGAAATAGTGAATTATCTATATCTTAATCAGCCTGTGACCCTGAGAGCAATAAAAAGGCAGTTTCCTTTTCAAAAGAATATCGATAAATTAATTGAGGAGTTTGTAAAAGAAGGCTATATCGAACGATTCGAGAAACGTTACCGTTTATTAATTAGTCTTGTGTCGGATTCTTCTAAAATTGATTTAGAACAGCATTTTTTTATTAATGATGATTCTACTTGTTATTTAGAACTATTAAATCGTAGATTTGTTACTGAGATAAGTAATTCTACTAATGAAGTTGTTATTATTGAACAAACGAGTATTACGAGAGACGATCTTACGATTTCAAATTATTTCTATAAATTAAGAGAAAATCTACCATTATCGGAAGAGCAGAATAGATTATATGATATATTAGGGGATGTTAATCCTGAATATTTTTTGAAACATGTTACAACTTTTCTTTTAAAATACGTTAGGAAGGAATATGCACTTCAAAAAAGGAGGAATATTTTTGTTGATGCTTTAGAATTATTAGGGTATCTTGTTCAAGTAGAAGAAGGGCGTTATCTTTTGAATATGGATTTAGATTCCGAAGCATTAGTTTTTAGTGCAAAAAAAGACTAGTATCATTACTAGTCTTTTTTATGACAACTTTAACGATTCCTTAGTTCAAGATAACGTTTGTACCAGATGTTAACATAAGATTGTGAAAATGGCCCCTTACCATTGTTAATCCAATCTACCAAGATTTTAACATGTTCCTTTAAGATATAGTCAATATCAGGAGAGTAATGCATTTCTTTTTTATGTGTTTCATACTCATCTACATCTAGCAATTTTTTTTCACCATCAGCGAAGACTTTGACATCTAGGTCATAGTCAATATATTTTAGTGCTTCTTGGTCCAAAATATATGGACTAGCTAAATTGCAGTAGTAGGAAATGCCGTTATCCCTAATCATGGCTATAATATTAAACCAGTATTTTTTGTGGAAATAAACAATAGCAGGTTCACGTGTTACCCATCGTCTTCCGTCTGCTTCAGTAACGAGGGTGTGGTCGTTAACGCCAATAACAGCATTCTCAGTTGTCTTTAGTACCATAGTATCGCGCCAAGTACGGTGCAAACTACCATCATGCTTATAACTTTGAATTGTGATAAAGTCGCCTTCTTTTGGTAATTTCATGGCGTCCTCTTTCTACAATAAGGGTTATCCCCCTTATTGTATCATAATTTTTTGAAAAGAGGGGGAATACCTATAAATATTCTCTTAGAGCGGATGCTATCGCATCAAAGTCATAACCTTTTCGGGCTAAAGATTGTGTCAAGCGTTGCTTAAGCTCATAACCGTCGTATTTTTTACTAAATTTTTGATATTGCTTATCAATTTCTTTATAAAGTAGAGCTTGCTCATTTTCTTCATCTGCTTCAAGTTCTAGATGATCGATTGCTAGTTTACTTTCTTGGAATGAAAAACCTTTATTGATAAGGCTTTGAGTTAATTTATCTTTTAGAGCTTTAGATGGTAGTTTTCCCTGATATTTTCGTAACAGTTTTGAGGCTACTTTAATGGCTATTTCTGAGAAATCAAATTGGCTTAAAATATCGTCAATGATTTGTTTGTTACAACCTTTTTTAAGCCATTTTTGCTTCAGCACATAGGCCCCTTTATCGCCTGAATTCAGATTTTGTTGAGCTAGACTTTCTAGGAGTTTGTAATCATCAATCCAATGATCTTTTTTTAGGTTATCAATAATTTTTGGAATTATATGAGGGTTTATTTCATGTTTAAAAAGGTAATCTTTTACCTCTTTCTCAGTACGTTGTTTAAATGAAATAAAATAGAGAGCTAAGTTTTTACCATGCGAGAACTGAGCAAAGGATTTAATATCCTCTAGTTGATCTTTGTCCAGTATCATTTCTTTAGTCAACATGTATTTAACGATGGTATCTTCTGTAACGTAGAGACTCTCTTTTTTGTCTATCTCAAGGAGATAAAGTCTCTTTTTCTTCTCGATTTTTGTGATTTTCATAGTTATTATTATATCAAAATGTTAGAATGGTAGTATGAATTTACAAGTGAAACAGCGTATCCCGCTTAAGATAAAACGCATGGGAATCAATGGCGAAGGCATTGGTTTTTATAAGAAAACTTTAGTTTTTGTACCAGGGGCTTTGAAGGGTGAAGAGGTGTTCTGTCAGGTTGTTTCTGTTAAGAGAAACTTTGTTCAGGCGAAATTATTAAAGATCAATAAACCTTCTAAGTTTCGTGCCGAACCTGCATGTAATATTTATGAAGACTGTGGTGGTTGCCAGTTAATGCATCTTCGTTATGATAAGCAATTAGAGTTTAAAACTGACTTGTTAGGACAAGCCTTGAAGAAGTTTAAACCGGCTAATTTTGAGTCATATGACATTCGTCCAACAATAGGGATGGAGCAACCACAACATTACCGAGCTAAACTACAATTTCAAACCCGTTCTTATGGTGGCTCAGTTAAATCTGGCTTATTTGCAGAAGGGAGTCATCGCCTCATTAATATTGATGATTGCCTAGTTCAGGATGAGCTAACTCAAGCCATTATGAATAAGGTGACAAAATTGTTAGATAAATACAAGTTACCAATTTATAATGAGCGCAAAATTGCTGGAATTCGTACTGTTATGATACGACGTGCTTTGGGTTCAAATCAGGTCCAGTTGATTTTTGTAACCTCTAAATCAGTTTCTTTCACAAAATTAGTTAAGGAATTGACGGAAAGTTTTCCAGAAATCGTAACAATTGCTGTCAATTATAATTATTCGAAATCCAGTGAGATTTATGGTCAAGAGACGGAAATTCTTTGGGGACAAGACACTATTCAAGAAGAGGTACTGGACTATAACTTCGCTCTCTCTCCTCGTGCATTTTACCAGTTGAATCCTCAACAAACAGAGGTACTCTATGGTCAGGCTGTTGAAGCTTTGGATGTGGATAAGGCTGAACATCTTATTGATGCTTATTGTGGGGTTGGTACTATTGGACTTGCTTTTGCAAATAAGGTAAAGAGTATTCGAGGTATGGATATTATTCCTGAGGCTATTGAGGATGCTAGGAAGAATGCCAAATCACTTGGACTGGAAAATGCTCACTATGAGGTGGGTAAAGCAGAAGATATCATTCCACGTTGGTACAAGGAAGGGTATCGAGCAGATGCTCTTATTGTGGATCCCCCTAGAACTGGTTTAGATGATAAGCTACTTAAAACGATACTGGACTACACTCCTGAAAAAATGGTATATGTTTCATGTAATGTATCTACTTTGGCTAGAGACCTAGTTTCTTTGGCTAAAGTTTATGATGTTAATTATATCCAGTCAGTAGATATGTTTCCTCATACGGCTCGAACAGAAGCAGTTGTGAAGCTAACTAAGAAAATGTGATAAAACCTAACATAAAAAACAAGAAATTTTCAAAATTGTTGGAAAATTTCTTTATTTTTCTGAAAAATAGGAGTATAATAGGCTTATCGATTTTTTAAAGGAGGAGCGTATGAAAAAGAGCTTCATTCATCAACAAGAGGAAATTTCTTTTGTGAAGAATACTTTTACACAGTATTTGATTGATAAACTTGACGTCGTTGAAGTGCAAGGGCCTATTTTGAGTAAGGTCGGGGATGGTATGCAGGATAATTTGAGCGGTATTGAGAATCCTGTAACTGTTAATGTGCTTCAGATTCCAGACGCGACATACGAAGTTGTTCACTCATTAGCAAAATGGAAACGCCATACTTTGGCTCGTTTTGGTTTCAATGAAGGTGAAGGGCTTGTGGTTAATATGAAGGCTCTTCGTCCAGATGAAGATTCATTGGATGCAACGCACTCTGTTTACGTTGACCAATGGGACTGGGAAAAAGTTATTCCTGACGGACATCGTAATATCGCTTATTTGAAAGAAACTGTTGAAACCATTTATAAGGTCATTCGTTTGACTGAGCTAGCAGTTGAAGCACGTTACGATATTGAAGCAATTTTACCTAAGAAAATTACCTTCATCCATTCAGAAGAGCTTGTTGAGAAGTACCCTGATTTGACACCAAAAGAGCGTGAAGATGCTATTACCAAGGAATATGGTGCTGTATTCTTGATTGGTATCGGTGGTGTTCTTCCTGATGGAAAACCACATGATGGTCGTGCACCTGACTATGATGACTGGACAACTGAGTCTGAGAATGGTTACCGTGGTTTGAATGGAGATATCTTGGTTTGGAATGAACAATTAGGACATGCTTTTGAATTGTCATCAATGGGTATTCGTGTTGATGAAGATGCCCTTAAACGTCAGGTTGAAATTACTGGCGACCAAGATCGTTTGAAATTGGATTGGCACCAAGCTTTGTTACATGGCCTTTTCCCACTAACAATTGGTGGAGGTATTGGTCAATCACGTATGGCTATGTTCTTGCTTCGTAAGAAACATATTGGTGAGGTTCAAACTTCAGTTTGGCCAGATGCCGTTCGTGAAACTTACGAAAACATCTTGTAAAAAAAGCACTAACGAAAGTTAGTGTTTTTTGGTTTGCAATAGCTATGCATAATTGATTAATGAATTGGCTATTGGAGTAGATATGATAAGAGCTGGCTTAGTTTTTCTCATAAAGAAAAAACCTTTCCCCTGAAGGAGATAGGTTTTTAGATTAGTCGCCACTACGGAAAAAGGCATCATAAAGAGCTCTGACGGCTGCTTTTTCTTGCTCAGTTTCAATTACAAACATAACAGAAACCTCACTAGAACCTTGAGAAATCATTTCTAGGTTAATATGTTTTTCAGAGAGCGCTTTAGCTGCTGTCGCTGTAACACCGATGTGGTCTTTCATATTTTCACCAACAATCATGAGAATTGAAAGGCCATGTTCAATTTCAACTTCATCAACACCGAGTTCACGAGTCAAGTATGAAAGGATTTCTTGTTCTTTGATTGGGGTAAGTTCACGTTCTCGAATAATGATTGAAAGATCATCGATTCCAGAAGGCATGTGTTCCCAACGGATGTTTAAATCTTCCAAGATTTGAAGCACCTTACGTCCAAAACCGACCTCACGGTTCATAAGGTATTTGCTCATATTAATACTTACAAATTTGTCATCACTAGCAATACCAACGACAGGAACTGTTGCACCCTTGTGCTCAAGAATAATACGAGTACCAGGATGAGATGGGTTATTTGTGTTTTTAATAACGAGCGGAATCTTACCACGGTAGGCAGGGAGGAGGGCTTCATCATGAAGTACAGAGAAGCCAGCATAAGCCAATTCACGCATTTCTTTGTAAGTCAACTCTGGAATTGAATGTGGTTCATGGACAACTCCAGGATGGGCTGCGAAAATACCATCTACATCCGTAAAGTTTTCGTATAAATCAGCTTTCACACCCGCTGCAACGATAGATCCTGTGATATCAGAGCCTCCACGCGAGAAAGTACAAATTTGATTATCAGGGGTAACACCAAAGAAACCAGGGATTACAAGAACCTCATCTGATTCACGAAGCTCCTCCAACTTGTCATAGGCTCCTGGAAGGATACGAGCATTCCCAGGTTCGCTTGAGACAAAAATACCAGCTTGGCGAGGGTGAACGTAACGTGCTTCAATACCGTTATTACGGAAATATTCAGCGATCAATTTTGCGTTATTATCTTCCCCTGCAGCTAGGAAAGTATCATAAAGGAAATCATTATCTTCAATCGGAAGAGTGGCAAGATCGTTGATAGATTTGGCAATCTTCGCCATTTCTGTTGATTTGAAGCCTAGCTCATCGACCATAGCTTGGTAGCGGTTAATAATCCATTCTTGGTCAGCTTTGACATCAACACCCTTTGTGTAGTGTTTATAGTATTTAATCAAGGCATCTGTGACTTTGGTATCTTCATCGTTACGTTTACCTGGGGCAGAGACAACGACAAAGCGACGTTCAGGGTCAGATTTTACAATGTTTAAGACTTTTTCTAATTGTGTGGCTGAAGCAAGTGAGCTTCCACCGAATTTGATGACTTTCATAGTTACTCCAAAAATTTTAAATTACTCTACAATTATAGCAAAATTCTGACAATTTGTCACATTGTTTTTAAAAGCGAGTAAGATTTAGTCTGATTATGGTACAATAAAGTAAGAAAGAGGAGGATATCCCGTGGTAGAGGCAATTATTTTTGATATGGATGGTGTCCTTTTTGACACTGAAAAATATTATTATGATCGACGTGCAAGTTTCTTAGCTCAAAAGGGAATTTCAATCGACCATTTACCCCCGTCTTTCTTTATAGGTGGAAATACTAAGCAAGTTTGGGAAAATATTCTCAGAGATGACTATGATAACTGGGATGTGCCAACTTTACAAGAAGAGTATAATGCCTATAAACAAGACAACCCCTTACCCTACAAAGAATTAATCTTTCCTGATGTTTTGAAAGTCTTGAATGAAGTGAAATCTCGAGGGCTGAAAATAGGTTTGGCTTCTAGCTCAGTGAAGGCAGATATCCTTAGAGCTTTGGAGGAAAATCATTTGGATGGTTTCTTTGATGTGGTTCTTTCAGGAGAAGAATTTAAAGAGAGTAAACCCAATCCAGAGATTTATCTGACAGCATTGAAGCATTTGAACGTGGAAGCAAATCAGGCTTTGATTATCGAAGATAGCGAAAAGGGGATTGCTGCTGGAGTCGCTGCAGGTGTTGAGGTTTGGGCCATTAAAGATAATCGTTTTGGCATGGATCAAGGTGCAGCCAAAGGCTTGTTGGATAACCTTATAGATGTTTTAGATTTATTAAAATAGAAGAGACACCGAGTTGTAGAACTCGGTGTTTTGATATATCAAATTAAAAAACTCTAAGTTTCTGTTGACCTTTAGATGGACTATGGTATACTAGAAAATAACGATGAATGATTTGATAATCAAATTATCTATTCATCAAATAAAATTGTGATAAAAATATAAAGAACATACAGTTTTCATATAGGAACTAGTTATCGGAGGAATGCAAAAAATGGCTTACGAAACAATTCTTTATAGTGTTGAAGATGGAGTAGCAACTTTGACACTTAATCGTCCAGAAGTGCAAAATGGATTTAATATTCCAGTTTGTGATGAAATTATGGCTGCAATTGAAGAAGCTAATCAAGATGCGTCAGTAAAATTCTTGGTAATCAATGCTAATGGGAAAGTCTTTTCTGTTGGTGGAGACCTTGATCAAATGCAAAAAGCGGTTGCTGTAGATGATGTGCAGTCTTTGGTTCGTATTGCTGAGCAGGTAAATGAAATTTCATTTGCTCTTAAAAAATTGCCTAAGCCAGTTATTATGGTTGTTGATGGACCTTGTGCTGGTGCTGCAGCTAACTTAGCTGTTGCAGCAGACTTTACCATTGCATCTGATAAGGCTAAATTCATCCAAGCTTTTGTAGGTGTTGGTTTGGCACCTGACGCTGGAGGTCTTTACCTTTTGACACGTTCAATTGGTATCAACCGTGCGACTCAAATTACCATGACAGGAGAGCCAGTATCAGCTGAAAAAGCCTTGGACTGGGGAATTGCCTATAAGGTTGTCGAATCAGAAAAACTTGAAAAAACAGTTAGTCAGCTGATTAAAAAATTGAACCGTTCTTCAGTGAACTCCTTCAAAGCTATTAAAGAAATGGTTTGGGAATCTGAATTTGCAGGATGGGAAAATTATGCTAAGTTGGAACTTGACTTGCAAAAATCTCTTGCCTTTACAGAGGACTTCAAGGAAGGGGTTCGTGCTTATAGTGAGCGACGTCGACCTAAATTCCAAGGGAAATAACCACATTTTCTAAAAGAAAAACTAAAGTTTTTTAATCGGGCTTGCGAATTTAGTTTGAGTCTGATATAATTTGAAAGTCAAAGTTTTATTGAAAGGAGTCTGGTGTGAATTACGACAAAATTGATGGCTATCTTGTTGATATTTTTAATAACGTAGTTATTATCGAAGAAGCAAGTTTGAAGAATTCAAAGTTTAACGATGTTTCCCTCAAGGAAATGCATACCATTGATGTGATCGGTACACATCCAGATACGACACCAAGTGCAGTAGCTAAAGAACTCATGCTAACGCTTGGTACTGTAACAACTTCTCTCAATAAACTTGAAAAGAAAGGTTATATTGTCCGTACACGTTCATCGGTTGACCGTCGTGTGGTCCATCTATCACTTTCTAAAAAGGGTCGTTTGGTCTATCGTCTTCACCGTCGTTTTCATAAATCAATGGTGATGAGAATTACGGAAGGCTTTAATGACGAGGAATTGAAGGTTATGAGTAAGGGATTGGAAAATCTCCATGCATTTCTTGAGGAGTTGAAATAATGGCATTTGCAAAAATTAGTCAGGTTGCCCATTATGCACCTGCTCAGGTCGTGACCAATGATGACCTATCAAAAATCATGGATACTAGCGACGAGTGGATTCGCTCACGCACAGGTATTCAGGAACGTCGCATCTCATTGAATGAGAACACGAGTGATTTAGCTACCAATGTTGCTAAGCAACTTATAGAGAAGTCAGGGGTAACTCCTGATGAGCTAGATTTTGTCCTAGTGGCAACAATTTCTCCAGATAGCAATATGCCATCAGTGGCAGCCCTTGTTCAAGGAGCTGTTGGAGCTGTAAATGCATTTGCTTTTGACATTACTGCAGCATGTAGTGGTTTCGTCTTTGCCTTGGCAACAGCAGAAAAATTGATTAAGTCAGGTGTCTACAAAAAAGGTCTAGTTATTGGTGCGGAAGTCCTTTCTAAAACTTTAGACTGGTCTGACCGTACAACAGCTGTCCTCTTTGGAGATGGTGCTGGCGGAGTCCTCCTGGAAGAAACTGAAGAAGAACATTTCTTCGGAGAATCTTTGAATACCGATGGTAGCAAGGGTGGTCTTGAGTCAGGAGCCTCTGCAGTTATCTCGCCTTATTCAGATGAGTCTGATCAGCCTAATCCCTATATGCAAATGGATGGGAAAGCGATCTTTGATTTTGCCGTTAAGACAGTTTCAAAGAGCATTAAGGCCTTGGTTGAAGAAAAAGGTGAACCTGATTACTTCCTGCTTCATCAAGCTAACATTCGTATTTTGGATATTATGGCTAAGAAAATCGATGTCAGTCGTGATAAATTCTTGGCAAACATGATGGCTTACGGTAATACCAGTGCGGCAAGTATCCCAATTTTGCTTTCTGAAAACGTGGCAAATGGGACCTTAAAATTAGACAGCGGTCAAACAATTCTTTTATCAGGTTTTGGTGGGGGTTTGACATGGGGCAGTCTTATTGTTAAAATCTAGTTATATAAATTATGCACCAGCATAGATTATAAGAAATATATTTATCTTAAAGGAGAAATTAAAATGGCAGTATTTGAAAAAGTACAAGAAATCATCGTTGAAGAACTTGGGAAAGACGCAGAAGAAGTAAAAGTAGAAACTACTTTTGACGAACTTGATGCTGACTCACTTGATGTATTCCAAGTTATCTCAGAAATCGAAGATGAATTCGATATCCAAATCGAAACTGAAGAAGGTCTTAACACTGTTGGTGACCTTGTTGCTTACGTAGAAGAAAAAACTAAATAAGCAGGGCATAGAGAATATTCTTATTTGGGATATTCTCCTTTGTTTATACAATTACTTTGATTATTAAACTATTTATTTGATTAGAAAATCGAAAAAAAGGTGAAAAATGAAATCTCGTATTACAGAACTGTTAGGAATTAAATATCCAATCTTCCAAGGTGGTATGGCTTGGGTCGCTGATGGTGATCTAGCAGGTGCCGTTTCAAATGCTGGTGGACTCGGAATTATTGGTGGTGGTAATGCCCCTAAAGAAGTGGTAAAAGCTAATATCGATAGAGTGAAACAAATCACTGACAAACCATTCGGTGTTAATATCATGCTTTTGTCACCATTTGCAGATGACATCGTTGACCTCGTTATCGAAGAGGGTGTTAAGGTTGTTACAACAGGTGCTGGAAACCCAGGTAAATACATGGAACGCTTCCACGAAGCAGGTATCACAGTTATTCCAGTTATTCCATCAGTTGCACTTGCTAAGCGTATGGAAAAACTTGGTGCTGATGCTGTTGTCGCAGAAGGTATGGAAGCTGGTGGTCACATCGGTAAATTGACAACTATGGCTCTTGTTCGCCAGGTTGCGGATGCGGTATCTATCCCAGTTATTGGTGCTGGTGGTGTTGCTGATGGACGTGGTATGGCTGCTGTTCTTATGCTTGGAGCAGAAGCTGTTCAGGTTGGTACGCGTTTCGCTGTTGCTAAGGAATCTAATGCTCACCAAAACTTCAAAGATAAGATTTTGAAGGCTAAAGATATCGATACTGTTATTTCAGCTTCTGTTGTTGGACACCCAGTTCGTGCGATTAAGAATAAATTGGCTACAGAATATAACCAAGCTGAAAAAGATTTCTTGGCTGGTAAGAAAACTCAAGAGGAAATTGAAGAACTTGGTGCAGGTGCCCTTCGTAACGCGGTAGTTGATGGAGATGTGGAATATGGTTCAGTCATGGCTGGACAAATTGCAGGTCTTGTTCGTAGAGAAGAAACGTGTTCAGAAATCTTGGAAGACCTTTACACAGGTGCTGCCAAGGTGATTAAAGAAGAAGCTGCTCGTTGGGCAGATGTAAACGTCTAAAAAACGTCGAAAGGATTAGGATAGTGACAAAACGTGCGTTCTTATTTGCTGGTCAAGGGGCTCAGAAATTGGGCATGGCGAGCGATTTGTATGCGGCTTATCCCGTTGTCAAAGAGACATTTGATACGGCTAGTCGTATTCTAGGTTATGATTTGCGTGAATTGATTGATTCTAACGAAGAAAAACTTAATCAGACACGCTATACTCAACCAGCTATTTTGACAACGTCAGTAGCCATTTATCGTCTCTTGGCAGAAAATGGTATCACTCCTGATATTGTTGCCGGCCTCTCTTTGGGTGAATATTCTGCCCTAGTTGCGGCTGGAGCACTCTCATTTGAGGATGCGGTAGCCTTGGTTGCTAAACGTGGAGAATTCATGGAAACAGCGGCTCCTGCTGGAAGTGGGAAAATGGTTGCAGTCATGAATACAGATCCAAGTTTGATTGAAGAAATCTGTCAAAAAGCATCTGAAAAGGGTGTAGTAACGCCTGCTAACTATAATACTCCAGCACAAATTGTTATTGGTGGTGAAGTTGAGGCTGTTGATTATGCTGTGGAATTGCTTAAAGAAGCTGGTGCTAAACGTCTGATTCCTCTTAATGTTTCAGGACCGTTCCATACAGCTTTACTTGAATCAGCTAGTCAAAAATTGGCAGCAGAACTTGAGAAAGTGTCATTCACTGACTTTAAGCTTCCTTTGGTAGGTAATACTGAAGCTCAAATCATGAAGTCAGAAGATGTTAAGGCACTTTTGGCTCGTCAGGTGATGGAACCTGTACGTTTTTACGATTCAATCGCGACTATTCAAGAATTTGGTGTAGATGAAGTGATTGAGATTGGTCCAGGTAAGGTCTTGTCAGGTTTCTTGAAGAAGATTGACAAAACTCTTCCGACTCATAATGTTGAAGATCAAGCTAGTCTTGATGCCCTTCTTAATGCTTAAAACGAGGTAAACATGGAACTTAAGAATAAAAATGTTTTTGTAACAGGTTCAACACGTGGAATTGGATTAGCTGTGGCACATAAGTTTGCTAGTCTTGGTGCCAACGTTGTCCTAAATGGACGTTCTGAAATTTCTGAGGACTTGCTTGCACAGTTTGCAGACTATGGTGTAACTGTTGTTGGTATCTCAGGTGATATTTCTAATGGCGAAGATGCTAAACGTATGGTTGCGGAAGCTATTGAAAAGCTTGGTAGTGTTGACGTGCTAGTTAATAATGCTGGTATCACTAACGATAAGTTGATGTTGAAGATGACTGAAGAAGATTTTGAACGTGTCTTGAAAATCAACTTGACTGGTGCCTTCAATATGACACAAGCTGTCTTGAAACCAATGTCTAAGGCGCGTCAAGGTGCCATCATCAATATGTCATCTGTTGTAGGTCTTATGGGGAATATTGGTCAAGCTAACTATGCAGCTTCAAAAGCTGGTTTGATTGGTTTCACTAAATCAGTAGCGCGTGAAGTTGCGGCCCGTGGTGTCCGTGTCAATGCTATCGCTCCTGGTTTCATTGAATCAGATATGACTGACGCTATTCCAGAGAAAATGAAAGATGCTATGATTGCTCAAGTACCAATGAAACGTATTGGTCAAGCAGAAGAAGTGGCAGAAGTTGCAGCATTCTTGGCTAGTCAAGAATATCTCACAGGTCAAACCATCGCTATTGATGGTGGTATGACTATGCAATAATTGATTTTCAATATCAAAAAATCATTTACTAGAATATCCATCCGACAAAAGGAGAATATATATGTCTACAAATCGTGTTGTTGTTACAGGTTACGGCGTAACCTCACCAATCGGTAATACACCAGAAGAATTTTGGAACAGTCTTCATGACGGTAAAATTGGTATCAAGCCAATTACTAAGTTTGATGCTTCTGAAATTCCAGTCTTTAACGCTGGTGAAATCCAAGATTTCCCGTTTGATAAATACTTTGTGAAAAAAGATACTAACCGTATGGACACTTACTCACTTTATGCGATTTATGCTGCTATGGAAGCTCTTGAAAATTCAGGACTTAACATGGAAGAAGAAGATCGTGATCGTGTTGGTGTTATCGTGTCATCTGGTATCGGTGGTCTCCAAGAACTTGAAGATCAAATCATTCGTATGCACGAACGTGGTATGAAACGTATCAAACCAATGTTTATCCCTAAAGCACTCTCAAACATGGGTGCTGGTAACATTGCTCTTAAAATTGGTGCTCAAGGGGTATGTAAATCAGTGACGACTGCTTGTGCCTCTGCCAATGATGCAATCGGTGAGGCCTTCCGTGAAATTAAATTCGGTTTGCATGATGTTGTCTTGGCTGGTGGTGCTGAAGCTTCAATCACTAAGATTGGTATCGGTGGTTTCAATGCTCTTACAGCACTTTCAACAACAGAGGATCCAGAACGTTCATCAATTCCATTTGATAAAGACCGTAATGGTTTTGTTATGGGTGAAGGTGCAGGGGTTCTCGTTATCGAAAGCTTGGAACATGCTCAAAAACGTGGTGCTAACATCTTGGCTGAGATTGTTGGTTACGGATCAAATTGTGATGCCTACCACATGACAACACCAACTCCAGACGGTTCTGGTGCTGCTAAAGCAATTAAATTGGCTATCAATGAAGCTGGTATCAAACCTGAAGATGTTGATTATGTTAATGCTCACGGGACATCAACACCTGCCAATGAAAAAGGTGAAAGTGGTGCCATTGTTTCTGTACTTGGTAAAGATGTACCAGTTTCATCTACTAAATCATTTACAGGTCACTTGCTAGGTGCTGCTGGTGCGGTTGAGGCTATTGCAACAATCGAAGCTATTCGTCATAGCTATGTACCAAAAACTGCTGGTACAAAAGAATTGTCTGACTACATCGAAGCTAATGTTGTTTATGGTGAAGGTCAAGAAGCTGATATTGAGTACGCAATTTCAAATACTTTCGGTTTTGGTGGACACAATGCTGTTCTTGCCTTTAAACGTTGGGAGGCTTAATTCATGAATATTTCTGAAATCAAAGATTTGTTGGCTCAATTTGATGCATCAACTTTGCGTGAATTTTCATACAAAAACAATGGTGAAGAATTGAACTTGAGCAAAAATCAAACAAGTTCAGTAACAGCTGCCCCAGTAGCTCCTACAGTTGAAGTAGTTGCGCCAGCTCCTCAGGCTCCGGTTGCTCCAGTAGCAGCACCTGCTGCTGTTGAAACTCCAGCAACACCAGTTGAAGAAGCTTCTGCACCAGCTCAAGCTGCTGAAGGAGAAGTGGTTGAAAGTCCACTTGTCGGTGTGGCTTACTTGTCTCCATCACCTGAAAAACCAGCCTTTGTTTCTGTTGGCGACACTGTTAAGAAAGGTCAAACTCTTCTTATCGTTGAAGCGATGAAGGTTATGAATGAAGTGCCAGCGCCTAAAGATGGTGTTATTACTGAGATCTTGGTAGCGAATGAAGAAGTTGTTGACTATGGAAAAGGATTGGTACGCATCAAATGACAATTGATATTAATGCTATTCGTGAAGCTTTACCACACCGTTATCCAATGCTTTTGGTTGACCGTGTGCTAGAAGTTTCAGAAGACGAAATCACAGCTATTAAAAATGTAACGATCAATGAACCTTTCTTTAATGGACATTTTCCTCAATACCCAGTTATGCCTGGCGTTCTTATCATGGAAGCTCTTGCGCAAACAGCTGGTGTTCTTGAATTGTCTAAACCTGAAAATAAGGGCAAATTAGTCTTTTACGCAGGTATGGATAAGGTTAAATTTAAAAAACAAGTGGTTCCTGGTGACCAACTTGTTATGACAGCTAAGTTTGTTAAGCGTCGTGGAACAATTGCTGTTGTTGAAGCTAAGGCTGAAGTCGATGGTAAACTTGCTGCATCAGGTACTTTGACTTTTGCTATTGGAAGCTAATGTTGTGTGAAAATCCTTCTGGCGACAGTCGGAAAGGATTTTTCTTTAGACATTGGTCTATCACATAGAAAGGAAATCAACACAGACTATCAAAAAATGTCTGATGTTATCTTGTTTTATGTTTAAAAAATTATTGATTGCCAATCGTGGTGAAATTGCAGTGCGTATTATCCGTGCAGCGCGTGAATTGGGTATCCAAACGGTTGCTATTTATTCTGAAGCAGATAAGGATTCTCTCCATACTATGCTTGCTGATGAAGCTATTTGTATCGGGCCTACAAAATCAACGGATTCTTATTTAAATATGAATCGTGTCCTATCAGCTGCTATTGTGACTGAGGCTCAAGCTATTCACCCAGGGTTTGGTTTCTTGAGTGAAAACTCTAAATTTGCCACTCTCTGTGAAGAAATGAACATCAAGTTTATTGGTCCTTCAGGCGAAGTCATGGACAAGATGGGTGACAAAATCAATGCCCGTGCTGAAATGATTAAGGCTAATGTCCCTGTAATTCCTGGTTCAGATGGTGAAGTCTTTACAGCTGAGGAGGCTTTGGAAGTTGCCAACCGTCTTGGTTACCCAGTGATGCTTAAGGCTTCTGCCGGTGGTGGCGGTAAGGGGATTCGTAAGGTTAACACTGAAGAAGAGTTAGCTCCAGCTTTCGAATCTGCGTCACAAGAAGCTAAAGCAGCCTTTGGTAATGGGGCGATGTATATTGAAAAAGTTATTTACCCAGCTCGTCATATCGAGGTTCAAATTTTGGGAGATAGCTACGGTAACATTGTTCACCTAGGTGAGCGTGATTGCTCTCTTCAACGTAATAACCAAAAGGTCTTGGAAGAATCACCTTCAGTTGCTATTGGTAAGACTCTTCGTCACGAAATTGGTTCTGCAGCTGTCCGTGCCGCTAAGGCTGTAAATTATGAAAATGCGGGTACTATCGAGTTCCTTCTTGATGAAAAAACAGGTCAGTTCTATTTCATGGAAATGAATACCCGTGTTCAAGTTGAGCACCCAGTTACAGAATTTGTAAGTGGTGTGGATATTGTTAAAGAACAAATCCGTATTGCCGCAGGTGAAAAACTCTCTGTGACCCAAGAAGATATTGAAATCAAGGGACATGCTATTGAGTGTCGTATCAATGCAGAAAATCCTAAGTTCAACTTTGCACCTAGTCCAGGGAAAATTAGCAACCTCTACCTACCTAGTGGTGGCGTTGGTCTCCGTGTAGACAGTGCAGTTTATCCTGGCTATACTATTCCACCTTACTATGATTCAATGATTGCCAAAATCATTGTTCATGGAGAGAATCGATTTGAGGCACTCATGAAGATGCAACGTGCTCTTTATGAGCTAGAAATCGATGGTGTTGTGACTAATGCTGACTTCCAGTTGGATTTGATTTCAGATCGTAGCGTTATCGCTGGGGATTATGATACTTCCTTCTTGATGGAGACTTTCCTACCAGATTATCAGAATCGTGAGGAATAAAGTTTATGGGATTATTTGATCGAAAAGAAAAGTATATCCGTATCAATCCTAACCGTTCTGTACGTAATGGGATTGATCACCAAGTGCCAGAAGTTCCAGATGAACTTTTTGCCAAATGCCCTGGTTGTAAACAAGCTATTTATCAAAAGGACTTGGGACAAGCTAAAATTTGTCCAAATTGTTCTTATACCTTCCGTATTTCAGCTAAAGAACGTCTCGATTTAACGGTTGATGAGGGGTCATTCCAAGAACTTTTTACTGGTATTAAAACTGAAAATCCATTGAATTTCCCAGGTTATATGGAGAAATTAGCAGCGACTAAGGAAAAAACGGGTCTTGATGAAGCTGTTGTAACTGGTGTTGCAAGTATCAAGGGGCAAAAAACAGCCTTGGCCATTATGGATTCTAACTTTATCATGGCTTCAATGGGAACTGTTGTTGGTGAGAAAATCACCAAACTCTTTGAACATGCGATTGAGGAAAAACTTCCAGTTGTTATTTTTACAGCATCTGGTGGTGCCCGTATGCAAGAAGGAATCATGAGTTTGATGCAGATGGCCAAGATTTCAGCCGCTGTAAAACGTCATTCGAATGCTGGCTTGTTGTATTTGACTGTATTGACAGATCCAACAACTGGTGGAGTTACAGCAAGTTTCGCCATGGAAGGCGATATCATCTTAGCTGAGCCACAAACCTTGATTGGTTTCGCAGGTCGTCGTGTTATTGAAAACACAGTTCGCGAAACTTTGCCAGATGATTTCCAAAAGGCTGAGTTCCTTCAAGAACATGGTTTTGTTGATGCCATTGTTAAACGTACAGAGTTGGCTGATACCATTGCCACACTCTTATCATTCCATGGAGGTGTTCAATGAGCGACGTAGCACGTATTTTAAAAGAAGCGCGTGACCAAGGCCGTTTAACTGCTTTGGACTTTGCCCAAGGAATCTTCGATGACTTTATCGAACTTCATGGCGACCGTAATTTCCGTGACGATGGTGCCATTATTGGTGGTATTGGTCGTTTAAATGGCCAAGCGGTTACTGTAGTGGGTATCCAAAAAGGTAGAAACCTACAAGATAACCTTAACCGTAACTTTGGGCAACCTCATCCAGAGGGCTATCGTAAGGCTCTTCGCCTCATGAAACAGGCTGAAAAGTTTGGTCGTCCAGTTGTTACCTTTATCAATACTGCAGGTGCTTATCCTGGTGTTGGAGCAGAGGAGCGTGGACAAGGTGAGGCAATTGCTCGTAACCTTATGGAAATGAGTGATCTTAAGGTGCCAATTATTGCCATCATCATTGGTGAAGGTGGTTCGGGAGGAGCTCTTGCCTTGGCGGTAGCCGATAAGGTTTGGATGCTTGAAAATACCATCTACTCTATCTTGAGTCCGGAAGGGTTTGCGACTATTCTCTGGAAAGATGGCTCACGTTCAGAAGAGGCAGCAGAGTTGATGAAGATTACATCAGGCGAGTTGCTTAATATGGGAATCGTTGATAAGGTGATTCCAGAACGTGGTTACTTTACAAGTGAAATTATTGAAGCAATTAAGACAGCAATTGTAGATGAGTTGGCAGAATTAAGCCAATTATCAACAGAGGACTTGCTTGAAGCGCGTTATCAACGTTTCAGAAAATACTAAAAAAACATTGGGTTATGTCCCAATGTTTTTTTAAACGGTATGGCGTTCAAAGGCTTGATCTGAGATACCTTGCTCAAGGATAAGTTTAGCCCATTCCTTAGCTGAATGAAGGCTGTGATCCTTGTAATTTCCACAAGACTCAATGGTAGTCCCTGGAACATCTTCCCAAGTAATCTCGTTAGCAATAGCTTCAAGACTTGATTTAATCACTTTAGCAATTTCTGTAGGATCTTGTTTTCCCCACATAATCATGTGGAAGCCTGTACGGCAACCAAATGGCGAGCAATCAATAAGTCCATCAATACGTTGACGGATCAGTTTAGCGAGTAGGTGTTCAATAGTGTGAAGACCACCTGTATCAATACTATTTTCATTAGGTTGAATCAAACGGATATCGAAGTTTGTGATGATATCTCCTTTAGGTCCAACTTCCTCAGAAATAAGACGCACATAAGGTGCTTTTACAATGGTGTGATCAAGTTCAAAACTTTCAACAGTAACGTCTTTTGGCATGGTAATACCTCCCTATTCTAATAGAGTTATGATACCATAAAATCCGTTTAAAGTTCTAGTATATATTTGAGAAATCACTATAAATATGATACACTAGAAGACGGTTTTCTTTAGGGAAACCTTAGAAAAGTTGAGGTAAAGACATGATAAACATGATAATTTTAGTTGTCTTTGCACTCATTGGTTTAGTCGTTGGATATTTAGCAATTTCTATTAAACTTAGCAAGGCTAAGGAACAAGCAGAAACTACCTTGCTAAAGGCAGAACAAGACGCTGTGAACCTTCGCAGTCAGGCGGAACATGATGCAGATCATCTGCGTGTGACTGCTGAACGCGAAAGTAAGGCTCAACGAAAAGAGTTCTTGTTAGAAGCAAAAGAGGAAGCTAGAAAATATCGAGAAGATATTGAAAAAGAATTCAAATCTGAACGTCAAGAGCTTAAACAAATGGAAAATCGTTTAACAGAACGTGCCACTAGCCTTGATCGTAAGGATGAAAATCTATCAAGTAAAGAACTTGCCCTCGAGAAGAAAGAGCAGAGTCTTGCTGACAAATCTAAACATCTTAATGAGCGTGAAGAGAATGTGACTCAGTTGGAGGCTGAGAAGCAAGCTGAACTTGAACGTGTTGGTCAGATGACCATTGCAGAAGCGCGTGAGGTAATTTTAACGGAGACTGAAAATAATCTGACTCATGAGATTGCAACACGTATCAAAGATGCAGAAGCACAGGTTAAAGATACTGTCGATAAGAAGGCCAAAAATGTGTTGGCGCAAGCTATGCAACGCTTGGCTGGAGATTATGTTACTGAACAAACAGTAACTACTGTTCACCTTCCAGATGACAATATGAAAGGTCGTATCATTGGACGTGAGGGGCGTAACATCCGTACGCTTGAAAGTCTAACAGGTATTGACGTTATTATTGACGATACTCCAGAAGTAGTTGTCCTTTCTGGTTTTGATCCAGTTCGTCGTGAAATTGCACGTATGACTCTCGAAGCCTTGATTAAGGATGGACGCATCCATCCAGCTCGTATTGAAGAGTTGGTTGAGAAGAGCCGTCAGGAAATGGATAACCGTATCCGTGAGTATGGTGAAGAGGCAGCCTACGAAATTGGCGCTATGAATCTTCACCCTGATTTGATCAAGATTATGGGACGCTTGCAGTTCCGTACGTCGTATGGTCAAAACGTACTTCGTCACTCAGTTGAAGTTGGTAAACTAGCAGGTATCATGGCTGGTGAATTGGGTGAAAATGTTGCCCTAGCTCGTCGTGCTGGTTTCCTTCACGATATGGGGAAAGCCATTGACAAAGAAGTCGAAGGTAGCCACGTAGAGATTGGTGCTGAGTTTGCACGTAAGTACAAAGAACATCCAGTTGTGGTTAACGCTATTGCCAGCCACCATGGCGATGTAGAACCTGAGAGCGTCATTGCAGTTATTGTAGCTGCAGCAGATGCTTTGAGTTCGGCTCGTCCAGGGGCTCGTAATGAATCTGTTGAGAATTACGTCAAACGCCTTCGTGATTTGGAAGAAATTGCATCAAGCTTTGATGGTGTTCAAACAAGCTTCGCCCTTCAAGCTGGTCGTGAGATTCGTATTATGGTTCATCCAAACAAAATCTCTGATGATGAAGTTACGATCTTGTCTCACAAGGTACGTGAACAAATTGAGAAGAATTTGGATTACCCAGGAAATATTAAGGTTACAGTCATTCGTGAATTCCGCTCGGTTGACTATGCCAAATAAGATAAGAGAGCCGCAAGGCTTTTTTTTTTGCACTTATACTGAAAGGTTGTATTCTTTTTGAAAATGTAAGAACTTTCTTATCAAATTGCGTCATTTTGGTAGATTAGTGTTTTGTAATGAAATATTTTGATTTTTTTTGACTGTTTTTAGTTGACAGTTATTAAAAATTGAGTATAATAGATTTTGTAAACGATTACAGAAGGAGAGATTATGCTAAAGTCTGAACGTAAGCAGATTATCTTGTCTCAGTTGAAACAAGATGGTTTTGTCACTTTGGAAAACCTAACTGTTTTGTTAAGTGATACTTCCGAGTCGACGATTCGTCGCGACTTGGACGAGTTAGCGGCAGATGGCCAACTTAAGCGTGTTCATGGTGGTGCTGAAAGCATTCATGGTCTAAAGGAAGAAATTGCCAATAGTCAAAAAGCTATTAGAAACGTTAAAGAAAAGGCTCAGTTAGCTGGTTATGCTGCCGATTTGATTAAGGAAGGTGATGTCGTCTTTCTTGAGGCTAGTACAACAAATGAACTTTTGATTCCACATTTGGCCAATCGTCAGGTAACGGTTGTGACTAATTCTATCCATCATGCGGTTAAGCTGGTAGATCTCGGTGTTAGCACTAGGATTGTTGGAGGAAAGGTTAAACATTCAACGGATGCGTCTATTGGAAGTACTGCTCAAGAGCAAATCAGACAACTGAATTTTGATTGTGCTTTCATTGGTGCTAATGGCGTTGATGCTCATTATTTCACCACACCAGACATGGAAGAGGCAGTTATCAAACGGACGGTTATAGCTAATGCGCAAAAAGCCTATGTTCTAGCTGATGCCTCTAAACTTGGTCAGATTACCTATGCTAAGGTAGCCGAGGTCGAGAAAGTAACCATAATTACAAACGCTTCGGAAGAAGAGCTCCTAAAAGAATTAAAAGAGAAAACGAGGGTTATTGAAGTATGATTTATACTGTAACGCTGAATCCATCAATCGACTTCATTGTTCGTATCGATAAAGTAGAGATTGGTGAAGTTAACCGTATGGAGAGTGATGATAAGTTCGCTGGCGGTAAGGGTATTAATGTTAGTCGTATTTTGCAACGCTTAGGTGTTGATAATACTGCAACGGGCTTCATCGGTGGTTTTACAGGACGTTTTGTGACAGATGGTTTGGATGCAGAGGGCATTAAAACCAAGTTTGTAGCAGTGGATCAAGACACACGTATTAATGTTAAAATCAAGGCTGACCAAGAAACTGAAATTAATGGTGCAGGACCTGTCATTAATGAGTATCAATTGGCTGAATTGGAAGCAGTTCTTTCAAGTGTAAGTGCCGATGATGTGGTTGTTTTTGCTGGATCAGCACCAAGCAATCTTGGAAATAAGGTCTATAACAAATTGATTCCACTAGTGCGTGAAACGGGTGCACAGGTTGTCTGTGACTTTGAAGGACAAACCTTGCTTGATTCCTTGGTTTACCAACCACTCTTGGTTAAACCAAATAACCATGAGTTAGAAGCTATTTTCAATGTCAAACTTAATGGTTTGGCTGATGTTGAAAAATATGCGCGTGAAATCCTTGCTAAGGGGGCACAGAACGTTATCATTTCAATGGCAGGTGATGGAGCGCTGCTTGTCACACCAGAGGCTGCTTACTTTGCCAAACCAATCAAGGGAACAGTTAAAAACTCTGTTGGTGCGGGTGACTCGATGGTTGCTGGTTTCACTGGTGAGTTTGTTAAATCGGGTGATCCAATTGAGGCCCTCAAGTGGGGAGTAGCGTGTGGAACATCTACAGCCTTCTCAGATGATTTAGCGACAATTGAATTTATTAAAGAAACATACAATAAAGTAGAGGTAGAAAAACTATGAAAATTCAGGATTTACTGAACAAAAAAGTAATGTTGCTTGACCTTCAAGCAACTACAAAAGGAGCTGCTATCGATGAAATGATTAACAGCTTGGTTGACAATGGTGTTGTGACTGACTTTGATGTTTTCAAAGCAGGTATTATGGCTCGTGAAGCACAAACATCAACTGGTTTGGGTGATGGAATCGCTATGCCACACAGCAAAAATGCTGCAGTAAAAGAAGCAACAGTACTTTTTGCTAAATCTAATAAAGGTGTAGATTACGAATCACTTGATGGTCAACCTACAGACCTCTTCTTTATGATTGCTGCTCCAGAGGGAGCAAATGACACTCACTTGGCAGCCCTCGCTGAATTGTCAAAATACCTTATGCAAGATGGTTTTGCAGATCGTTTGCGTAAGGTGACTTCTCCAGATGAAGTGATTGCTGCTTTCAATACGGGTGAAGAAGAAGCACAAGCTGAGGAAGCTAAGAAAGCACAAGCTGTTAAAGAAGCAGCTTCAAGCGATAAACCACTTATCGTAGCCGTAACAGCTTGTACAACTGGTATTGCTCACACTTACATGGCTGAAGAATCACTAATTAAAACAGGTGAAGAAATGGGTGTCAATGTTCGTGTTGAAACTAACGGTGCTTCAGGTGTCGGAACACCATTGACTGCTGAAGAAATCAGTAAGGCTGTAGGTGTTATCGTAGCAGCAGACAAGGCAGTTGAAACAGCACGTTTCGATGGTAAAAAATTGCTTTCTAAACCAGTCGCTGCAGGTATTCGTCAACCTCAAGAGTTAATCCAAAACATCTTGGATGGTAAAGCTGAAGTTTTCCATGCTGAAAATGCTGGATCTGCTCAAGAATCAAGTGAGAAATTGAGCCTTGGTGGTGCCTTCTATAAACACTTGATGAGTGGGGTATCACAAATGCTTCCATTCGTTATCGGTGGTGGTATCATGATTGCGCTTGCCTTCTTGCTTGACCAAATCATGGGTGTTCCTAAAGATCAATTGTCACAACTTGGTTCTTACCATGAAATTGCTGCTCAATTCAAGACAATTGGTGGCGCTGCCTTTGGCTTCATGCTTCCAGTACTTGCAGGTTACATTGCTTACTCTATCGCTGAAAAACCAGGTTTGGTATCAGGTTTCGTAGCTGGTGCTATTGCTTCAAGTGGTGCAGCCTTTGGTGGTGTTCCATTTGCTTCAGGTGGTAAAGCAACCCTTGCCCTTGCTGGCGTATCTTCAGGTTTCCTTGGAGCTCTTGTTGGTGGTTTCCTTGCAGGTGGTGTTATCCTTGTTCTTCGTAAACTCTTGGCAGGTATTCCACGTGCCCTTGAAGGAATCCGTTCTATCTTGCTCTTGCCACTTCTTGGTGTATTTGCTACTGGTTTCTTGATGTTGGCAGTAAATATCCCAATGGCAGCAATTAATACTGGTCTTAATAACTTCTTGTCAAGCTTGTCAGGAAGCTCAGCCGTACTACTTGGTCTCCTTGTTGGTGGTATGATGGCAGTGGATATGGGTGGACCAGTCAACAAAGCAGCTTATGTCTTTGGTACAGGTACTCTCGCAGCAACAGTAACTTCAGGTGGTTCAGTTGTTATGGCAGCAGTTATGGCGGCTGGTATGGTTCCTCCGTTGGCAGTATTTGTAGCAACACTCTTGTTTAAAGATAAATTTACTGAAGAAGAACGCAACTCTGGTTTGACAAACATCGTTATGGGACTCTCATTCATCACTGAAGGTGCGATCCCATTTGGTGCAGCTGACCCAGCACGCGCTATCCCAAGCTTTATCGTCGGTTCAGCTCTTACAGGTGCTCTTGTAGGTATGGCAGGAATCAAATTGATGGCACCACACGGAGGTATCTTCGTAATTGCCCTCACATCAAATGCCCTTCTCTACCTTCTCTTCATCTTGATTGGTGCTGTGGTATCAGGTATCCTCTTTGGATTCCTTCGTAAACCACTTGATAAATAAGATATGACAAAACAATCTCGTTGTGGCGGGATTGTTTTTTGTGTCGTAGCAGATTTTTGTCAGGGTACCTATTTTATGATAAAGTATAGGCAGAAATGGCTTATGCTAGTAGCTAATACGCTGTATAAAGAATTATAAGAGGTAAAATATGGTGAAAGAATACGATTATATTGTCATCGGTGGTGGTTCTGGTGGGATTGCCAGTGCTAATCGTGCTGCTATGCATGGCGCTAAGGTTATTCTCTTTGAAGGAAAAGAGGTCGGTGGTACCTGTGTCAATGTAGGTTGTGTGCCTAAAAAGGTCATGTGGTATGGTGCTCAGGTTGCTGAAACCCTTCACCGTTATGCAGGTGAGTACGGTTTTGATGTGACGATTAATAAGTTTGATTTTGCAACGCTTAAGGCCAATCGTCAGGCTTATATCGACCGTATCCATGGTTCTTATGAGCGTGGTTTTGATAGCAATGGCGTTGAACGTGTATACGAGTATGCAAGATTTGTTGACCCTCATACGGTTGAAGTAGCGGGTGAGCGTTATACAGCACCCCATATCCTTATTGCGACTGGTGGTCACGCCCTTTATCCAAACATCCCAGGTAGTGAATACGGGATTACCTCAGATGGTTTCTTTGAACTAGATGAGGTGCCAAAACGTACAGCTGTTATTGGTGCTGGCTACATCGCCGTTGAGGTTGCTGGTGTTCTCAATGCTCTTGGAAGTGATACACACCTCTTTGTGCGTAAAGATCGTCCATTGCGTACCTTTGACAAGGATATCGTTGATGTTTTAGTTGATGAGATGGCTAAATCTGGTCCAACCCTCCATACGCATGCTAATGCGACAGAGGTAGTGAAGAATGCAGATGATTCCTTGACCATTAGTTTTGATAATGGAGAAACGATTACAGTTGATTGCCTCATCTGGGCTATTGGACGCGCAGCCAACACCTCTGGTTTTGGACTTGAAAAGACAGGTGTTAAACTAACTGAAAAAGTAACAATCTATTCGGATGAGTTTGAAAATACATCTGTTCCTGGAATCTATGCCCTTGGCGATGTAACTGGTAAACTTGATTTGACACCAGTTGCAGTCAAGGCTGGACGTCAATTGTCAGAGAGACTCTTCAACAATAAAGCTGATGCTAAGCTTGATTACACTGATGTAGCCACTGTGGTCTTTAGCCATCCAGTTATTGGTTCTGTTGGCTTGACTGAAGAAAAAGCAATCGCTAAATATGGTGAGGAGAATATTAAGGTTTATAAATCAAGTTTCACTCCAATGTATACGGCCCTTGGAGACAATCGTCAGCCTTCAACTATGAAATTAGTAACGCTTGGTGAGGATGAAAAAATCATTGGTCTTCACGGTATTGGCTATGGTGTTGATGAGATGATTCAAGGTTTCTCTGTGGCTATTAAGATGGGAGCAACTAAGGCTGATTTTGATAATACAGTTGCCATTCATCCAACAGGTTCAGAAGAATTTGTAACGATGAGATAGAAAAGTGAAGTCTGTCTAGCTAAATGGATAGACTTTTCTTTGTGTCTGAATGGCTTCAATTGAAACCATTCACTCAACGGGTTCAGAAGAATTTGTGACGATGCGATAGAAAAGTAAAGTCTGTCTAGCTAAATGGATAGACTTTTCTTTGTGTTCAAATAGCAGCCTACACTTTGTGTAAAGCTATAGACTGTCTAAATAAAAAAGGCCTTCAGGCCTTATTTTATTTAATTAAGTAGTTTCTTACTGCTGATATAAAGTAAAGAGATCCAGTGACAACAAATAGGTCATCAGAATTTGCTGATTCAGCTTGTGCTAGCCAGTCTCTATAGTCGGCTGCACGTTTGAAGTCTTTGGGATAGTCATCCAAGGGGAGTGCCTCAAAAAAGTCAAAGCTGGTTACCGTTATATCATAATCTTTCAATTCCTCTAGTAAGTCTGCCAAAGGCTTTCGTCTAAGTCCTGCAAAGAGGATATGTACCCTACGATTAGCGAAGTTATCTTTTAGTACCTGCTTTAAGCTGGCAATTCCTTGAGGGTTATGAGCACCATCTAGGTAAATGTTATTTCCTATCCACTCACTACGACCAGGCCAATGCGTCTCTTCAATCCCCTCTTGGATGCTCTTATCGGTAATCTTTGGAAATGTTTGAGCTAGGAGATGGGCAGCAGTGACAGCTAGCCCAGCATTGTTTTCTTGATGCTGTCCTAACATTGGAAGTTTAAGATTTGGACTTTCCCAATGGTCATAAGAAATTTGGATCGTTTGATCGTCTTTCGAAAGCAGCTGAATTTCCCTGTCAATAACGGCTAAAGGAGCTTGTAGGTCATGTGATTTTTGATTGAAGAAATGTTCAACTTCTGTAGAGACACGACCAAGTAAGATAGGTGTGTTTTCTCGCATGATGCCTGCTTTATGATTGGCAATGTCCAAAAGGCTATTGCCCAAGGTCTCAGTGTGATCAAAGCCAATTGAAGTACAGATGACAAGCTCTGGCGAAAGAACATTGGTCGAATCAAGTCGTCCCCCAATTCCAGCTTCAATGATGGCAATATCAACCTGTTTTAGGTTGAAGTAGAGGAACATGAGTAAGGTGACCAATTCAAATTCTGTTGGTCGCTCAAAATCAGTGTGCTCTTCTAAATCATTGAGAAGGACTTGAGCTTTCGCGACAAGGCTAATCAAATCCTTATCAGGAATTTCTGTGCCGTTAATACTAATACGTTCGTTGAAGCGAGTAATATAAGGGGAGGTGAAAGTCCCGACCCGATAGCCTGACTTTGTTAGGATATTTTGTAGGTAGCTAGTTGTTGACCCCTTACCGTTGGTCCCGACAATATGTACCGTTGGATAGTGAGACTGGGGATCTCCAGCTTGTTTCAAGAGCCAACGCATACGTTCGAGTTGAGGGCGACGGCCATTGCCCTTGAAAGAATGGATAAAATTTAGAGTTTCTGTATAGTTCATAGGATTATAGAAAAAAGGCAGGGTTTCCTAGCCTTTTACATGTCTTAGTTAGAAGCGGCGTCACCAGTTGTTGCGCCACCAGTAGTCGCATTGCCAGATGTTGTGTCTGCAGTAGCTGCTGATGAAGAGGTAGTCGTATTGCCACCCGTTGTTGTATCTGCAGATGACGAATAGGTGTGAGTTCCTGCTTGGCTACTTGTTTCTGTTTCTGAATCAGTCGCATTGCCATAACTAGATGAGGCAGCACTTGATTCTTGAGTCTTATTATTGCCTTCTTTGATGACTACAGTTGATTGATTGGCTGATGAATCAGAAGTGTCCTTATTTTTAGAGGCTGTGAAATTCATGATAGTGATTGAAGCCACGATGATTGATAAAATTGTCCCGACGGCAGTAAGGACTTTTTGGAAGGCAGTGAAGCCTTTTGTAACGTGTTCAGTCACCTTTGGGGCAGATTTTTTTTCTTCTTTTGATGAATGATTACGGCGTGAGTAATTTTCAGACATGATGCTCTCCTTAAAAATATTTCGTACTTTCTATTATATGATTTTCTCGCAAAAATTGCTAAAAAAATTATGCTATAATAAATAGTAAATAAAAATCGAGGAAAAATCATGATTTATTTTGATAATTCGGCCACGACGGTGCCTTATCCAGAGGCACTTAGAACCTATCAAGAAGTGGCTACTAAAATTTTTGGGAACCCATCCAGCCTACACCAATTAGGAACATCTGCGACACGTATTTTGGAGGCTTCTCGTAAGCAAGTTGCGGAACTCATTGGAAAATCAGCCGATGAGATTTTCTTTACGTCTGGAGGAACCGAAGGTGATAACTGGGTCATCAAAGGTGTAGCTTTCGAAAAAGAGCCTTACGGCAATCACATCATTGTTTCTGATATTGAACACCCTGCGGTAAAAGAATCTGCCAAATGGCTTTCAGAACATGGTTTCGAGGTATCTTATGCACCAGTAAATGAGCAAGGGTTTGTGGATGTTGAAGCTCTTGCTGGATTATTACGCCCTGACACAATCTTGGTTTCGGTTATGGCTGTTAATAATGAAATCGGATCAATTCAACCCATTCAAGCCATCTCAGATCTTTTGGCTAATGAGCCTACGGTATCTTTCCATGTGGATGCTGTCCAGGCTATTGGGAAGATTCCTGTATCGTCATATTTAACCGACCGTGTAGATTTTGCGACTTTTTCTGGTCACAAGTTTCATGCTGTTCGTGGTGTCGGTTTTGTCTACAAAAAGGCAGGAAAAAAGATTACTCCCCTCTTAACCGGTGGTGGTCAAGAAAAAGATTTTCGTTCAACGACTGAAAATGTTGCTGGGATTGCGAGTATGGCCAAGGCCTTGCGCTTGGTAACTGACAAAGAGGAATTTTCTCTTCCTAAAATTGCCAAGATGAAAAAGATTATCTTTGACGAATTGGCTAAGTACGAGGATATTACTATTTTCTCAGGTGAGGGTGAAGACTTTGCTCCCAATATTTTGACCTTTGGAATCAAGGGTGTTCGTGGTGAAGTTATTGTCCATGCTTTTGAAGAGCATCAAATCTATATTTCAACGACATCAGCATGTTCATCTAAGGCGGGGAAACCAGCGGGAACCCTTATTTCTATGGGTGTACCGACTAAGTTAGCTCAAACAGCTGTTCGTATCAGTCTTGATGATGACAATGATATGGGACAGGTGGAACAGTTCCTCACGATTTTCAAGCAGGTCTACGCCAAGACACAAAAAGTGAGATAGCAAGATTTAAGCGATTAAACAATAAAACTAAATTCACATTTAAAAGGAAAAGGAATGACACTAACATATTCAGAAATTATGGTTCGCTATGGTGAATTGTCTACCAAGGGCAAGAACCGTATGCGCTTTATCAATAAACTTAGAAATAATATTAAAGATGTCCTATCCATCTATCCAGAAGTTAAAGTGACTTTTGATCGAGACCGTGGACATATCTATCTCAATGGTACAGACTACGAGCCAGTAGCAGAGTCTTTGAAGCAAATTTTTGGTATTCAAGCCTTTAGTCCTGTTTACAAGTTTGAAAAAGATGTCGATGTCTTGAAAAAAGCTGTTCAAGACATTATGACTGGACTCTATCGTGACGGTCTTACTTTTAAAGTAACTGCTAAACGTAGTGACCATGACTTTGTTCTCGACAGTCGTGAGCTCAATCTTACTTTAGGAAATGCAGTTTTTGATGTATTGCCTGACATTAAGGCTCAGATGAAGGGGCCGGACGTCAACCTTAAGGTAGAAATTCGTGCCGAGGCGGCTTATATTTCTCACGAGGAAATCAAAGGAGCAGGCGGTCTACCTGTAGGTACTGCTGGTAAAGGAATGCTCATGCTTTCAGGTGGGATTGATTCGCCAGTGGCAGGTTATCTTGCCCTTAAACGTGGTGTGGATATTGAAGCTGTCCACTTTGCAAGTCCTCCTTACACTAGTCCTGGAGCTCTTAAAAAGGCTCAAGATTTGACCCGTAAGTTGACTAAATTTGGTGGTAATATTCAGTTCATCGAAGTACCATTTACTGAAATTCAAGAGGAAATCAAAGAAAAAGCGCCTGAGGCTTATTTGATGACCTTGACCCGTCGTTTTATGATGCGTATTACGGACCGCATTCGTGAAGAACGCCGAGGCCTTGTGATTATCAATGGTGAAAGTCTTGGTCAGGTTGCTAGTCAGACTATGGAGTCTATGCAGGCGATTAATGCTGTTACATGTACGCCAGTGATTCGCCCGGTTGTCACTATGGACAAGTTGGAAATCATTGATTTGGCACAAAAAATTGATACCTTTGACATTTCCATCCAACCTTTTGAGGATTGCTGTACCATCTTTGCACCTGACCGTCCAAAAACTAATCCAAAAATCAAAAATGTCGAACAATATGAACGTCGTATGGATGTTGACGCCTTGGTTGAACGTGCGGTTGCAGGAATCATGGTGACTGAAATCACACCTATTGAAGAGGTGCAAGACGAAGTGGATACACTTATCGAAGACTTGCTCTAATCTAGGAGGATATCGTACTAACATAGTAGTGCTTAGCTGCTACTAGAGTTAGGTATGTCGAAAAAGAAATGTCGATGTTGAACTTTTACCCAGAAAGGAAAATACATGACTGTTTATAACATCAATTTAGGAATTGGTTGGGCATCAAGTGGTGTTGAGTACGCCCAGGCCTATCGTTCTACAATTTTCAAAAACACAGGTATTAAGGCCAAATTTGTCTTTATGGATATGTTCTTGCAGGACAATCTTTCTGATTTGACCCGTAACATGGGGTTTGCGGATGAAGACATCATCTGGCTCTACAGCTATTTTACAGACCTAAAAATTGCTCCAACGACCTATACTGTCAAGGATTTGGAAAAGGAAATTCCTTATGACATCACGCGTCGTGAGATTAATGGTAAAGTGGTTAAGCTCTTTTGTGCCAAGGAAGATATCTTCTATGCAGCCTACTTGCGTAAAGAAGGTGAAGATATTGTTCACCGTGTGGAAAAAGTATCGCGTGGTTGCTTAATCCGTAAAGATTTTTACTCTTACACTAAGATGTTCACGGAGTACTACACACCGGTAGACAATAAGGCTCACCTCTATCAACGTCGTTTCTTCAATGAGGATGGTAGTGTTGCCTATGATGAAATTGTTGATGGTAAGGATAGTGTCTTCCGTTTTCCAGATAAGATTTTGTCATCTAAGCATGAATTTATCGCCTACTTCATGTCTCAACTTGGTCTAACTGACCAGGACATCGTCATCTTGGACCGTGCAACTGGTACGGGACAGGCTGTTTTCCGTAACACCAAACCTGCTAAGCTTGGGGTTGTGGTCCATGCAGAGCACTTTAGTGAAAATGCTGTGACAGATAAGACTATTTTATGGAATAACTTCTACGAGTACCAATTCAGCAATGCAGATAAGGTTGATTTCTTTATCACAGCGACAGAGCGTCAACGTAGCATTATGCTAGATCAGTTCAATAAATACACACCATTTACACCTCATATTGTAACCATCCCTGTGGGAAGTGTGGATAAACTGAGAAAGCCTGAAGGAGAGCGTAAACCATTCTCAATCATCACAGCCTCACGTTTGGCCAATGAAAAACACGTGGACTGGTTGGCCAAGGCTGTCGTTAAGGCTAAAGAAAGTCTGCCACAAGTAAACTTTGATATCTATGGAACAGGTGCTGAAGAGGCTAAACTTAAGGCCATTATCGAGGAAAATCAAGCTCAGGATTATATCCACCTTAAAGGTCACCAAGACTTGACAGAAGTCTACAAGAACTACGAACTTTACCTATCAGGTTCTAAGAGTGAAGGGTTTGGTTTGACACTTCTAGAAGCTGTGGGATCGGGTCTAGGTATGATTGGTTTTGATGTTCGTTATGGGAACCAAACCTTTATCAAGGATAATGAAAATGGCTACCTCATTCCTCGTTTTGAAAAAGATGATGAGCCTGCTATCGTGGCTGCCTTGGCAGAGAAAATTGTAGCCTTCTTCAATCGCTCAGATTTGGATCATGTTCATCAAGTCTCTTATGATATTGCCAAAGGCTTTTTGACAGAGGAAATCGAGCAGAAGTGGCTTAACTTAGTAAAGGAGATGACTAGTCATGATTAATTTATTTGAAAACTATAGTCAGGGTAGTTGGGATCTCCATTACTCACTGATTGTCGCTGGCTATGTAAATACAACAGTTTGTCTTTCAGATGATGGCTTTCTGCCTAGTGATGTGACCTCACCTTACCTTTATTTCACTGGTTTTGACAAGGTTCAAGGTTCTGCACTTTACTTTAATCAGGTCCCTGTGCCTGACTACTGGGAAATTATAGGAACGAATAGCAATGCGGAAATCTTCCGTTTTGATAAGAAACGTGGTCATATTCATTATGCGCATCCTGCTCACCAACGTCTGGTTAAAGCCGTGGACTGGTATGATGAGTCAGGACGCTTGCGCGTGACTGATCGCTACAATAACAAGGGTTACCGATTCTCACAAACAACCTATAATGTTAAGCAAGAAGCGACCATTACGAGCTATTTCACTCCTGACAACAAGGAAGTTATCGTCATCAACCATTTGACTAAAGACGTTATCTTGAATTGGAAAGACAAGGTCTACATTTTCAAAAATAAATCTGAATTTGTAGTCTTCTATCTTAAAGAAGCTGGTTATGATTTGAGTCGTATTCTATACAACTCACTGGCGACACCTTTCTTGACAACTATGAATCTTCCAAATTCTGGTCAAGACGTTCTCTTCTGGCAAGAGCCTATCACTGATTCAGTTCCTGGGAATATGCGTCTGCTTCTTGAGAGCAACCATCGTCAGACTAAGATTGTTGTGCAAGATTACACAGCTTATACGAATCTTCTAAAGTTGGTTAGTCCAGAGCAGGCTTCTCGCGTGGCCTTCCTTGGCTTCATGTATCCATTTGCCCGTCAGAACAACTTCCAAAATCAAGCGCTTATCTTGACCAATTCAGATCAGATTGAACATTTGGAAAGCATTGTCAGTGAAGTGCCTACCATGCATTATCATGTTGGGGCAATCACAGAAATGTCCAGTCGCTTGATGGATTTGGCTAAATATAGTAATGTTAGCCTCTACCCTAATATTACAACAGAGCAGGTTAAGCGTCTTTATAAGGAAGCGGATTTCTACTTGGATATTAACCATCAAAATGAAATCTTGTCAGCGACACGTGCTGCCTTTGAAAATAACTTGCTTATCCTTGCCTTTACGAACACTAGCCATGGTCCTGAGTATACCGCGCCAAGTAATATCTTCTCACCAATGAATGCTGGGCAATTTAAGCAAACACTTAAAGAAGCCTTGGGCAACCGTGACTTCCTTAGTCACTTGCTTGATCGCCAACGTGAGCATGCTCATGTAGCAACACCAGAAGATTATAAGAAGGTTATTGGTTAGGAAAATGACATTAGAGGTTCGTAACATTTATCCTCTGACACCAACATTTAAGAAGGTCGCTTCGCTTTATGAAGCGGCTTTTCCTGTGGAGGAGCGTCTTCCACTCTGGCAATTATCTTGGAACAGCTTGAAAAGAGGACAATCTTTCTTGGCCTATTTTGATCAGGAAGTCTTCGTTGGCTTGACCTATTCCATTTATACTGACAACCTGGTCTACCTACTTTTTCTTGCAGTTGAGGAAAGTAAACAATCTCAGGGATATGGCAGTCAGATTTTGGCACAAGTTAAGAAAGAAGCAGGGGTACGACCGTGTGTTCTTACGATTGAACCCATGGATGAGAAGGATGCTTCTAACCGGAATCAGCGCTTAAAACGTTTAGCATTTTATGAGCGAAATGGCTATCAGCTATTGAATCACTTCTATTTCGAAGGGACTGAACGCTATCAAATTTTGACAACGGATAGGAGCATTTGTTTAGCTGATTTGGAGCAGGATCTAGCTAAGACCTTCTTAGGAAAATATGGTATAAGGGTTGAGTAGGGGAATCATTACTTGGCTAAATGTCAATGAGCAGAATAAGAATAATCATAATAACTTTTTCTCTTGTCATTAGAGGGAAAAAATGATAGAATTGTAACGTTGACTAAATGCACGTCCTGTGCAACCGCACGACTACTGTTTCCAAGTGGGTTCGTCCCCGCAGTACTAGGCGAGTCTTCACAGAGGGAAACCTCAGACACATTAAAAATTTTAATAGGAGGTGCATCATGAGCACATACGCAATCATCAAAACTGGTGGAAAACAAGTTAAAGTTGAAGTAGGTCAAGCAATCTACGTTGAAAAAATCAACGCTGAAGCAGGATCAGAAGTAACTTTTAACGAAGTTGTTCTTGTCGGTGGTGATAAAACTGTAGTAGGTACTCCAGTTGTTGAGGGAGCTACTGTTGTCGGAACTATCGAAAAACAAGGTAAACAAAAGAAAGTTGTTACTTTCAAATACAAACCTAAAAAAGGTAGCCACCGTAAACAAGGTCACCGTCAACCTTATACAAAAGTTGTTATCAACGCTATCAACGCGTAAGTTAGCGACTAATCACTAAGAAAGGACACAATCTTATGTTGAAAACTCTTGAAAACTTGCAACTTTTCGCCCACAAAAAAGGTGGGGGTTCTACTTCCAATGGTCGTGATTCACAAGCTAAACGTCTTGGTGCTAAAGCAGCTGATGGACAAACTGTATCAGGTGGATCAATCCTTTACCGTCAACGCGGTACACACATCTACCCAGGTGTAAACGTAGGCCGTGGTGGTGACGATACACTCTTCGCTAAAGTTGAAGGTGTTGTACGTTTCGAACGTAAAGGTCGCGACAAAAAACAAGTATCTGTATACCCAGTTGCTAAATAATTAAGCTAAAGTCTGCACTTTTGTGTAGGCTTTTCTTTATGAAAAAAGGAGGATCCTATGCCTTTAAATCACTACCAACAAGAAGTGGGACCAAGTCTAGCGGATGCTAGTCCAGGTAAGGTGCCAGATGTTGCCCTATTAGAAGGTCGTTATTGTAGCGTTGAACATTTGATGGTAGCAGAACATTATGAGGACATTTTAGACTTTTGCTTTACTAATCAGTTCCTTTCTGATTGGACCTATATGTATGCGGATCCTTTTGAATCTGAAGAAGCTGTACGTCAGTGTTTGGAGGATTATGAGCAATCCGATAACCCTTATTTCTTTGCCATCAGGGATAAGGCTTCAGGTAAGGTTCTGGGAACCTTTTCACTTATGGCTATTACACCAAAAAATCGTAGTGTTGAGATGGGACGAGTGATTTTAGCACCTGCTTTACAAAAGACTCGAGCAGCTACAGAAGCTCAATACCTGCTTATGAAATATGTCTTTGAAGATCTTAACTATCGTCGTTATGAGTGGAAATGTGATAGTCTTAACCGTCCTTCTGCCAATGCTGCCATGCGTTTAGGGTTCACCTATGAGGGGCGTTTTCGTAACCATGCTATCTATAAGGGGCGTAGCCGTGATACGGACTGGTTCTCGATTATTGAGAGTGAGTGGCCAGCACTTAAGAAACGATTTGAGAATTGGCTAGCACCTGAGAATTTTGATGAAAAGGGACAGCAGAAACATTCTTTAAGAGACTGTTAGCTGGCAATAAAAGGGCTCTCTTCTGATGAAGGAGCCTTATTTTAATAGTCTTAGTCCTAAATCAAAGCTCCTACTTTTCTAGTGATTGTTGTTGCTGTCAAAATCAGTCTAAATACTCATTTTTCTGTCAATAATATTCCCATAATAAAGCATATTTATGCTATAATAAAGAGTAATTGTATCAAGGAGAATATGACTAATGGATTTAATTCGCGAAAAAGTATTTGTTAACCGTTACCACTATGATGTTCGTAACCATGAGTGGGAAAAAGAGAATGGTGTTCCTAAAACAAATGTTGAAGTAACTTTCCAGTTGCACAATAAAGATGAAGAAGCTAACAATACGTCTGTTGTAGCTGTTTTGCAATTTATGATTGTCCGTGATGAGTTTGTTATCTCAGGGATTGTTTCTCAAATGGACCACATTCAAAACCGTATCGTCAATGAACCAAAAGACTTCTCACAAGAAGAAGCAGAAGCCTTGGCTGCACCGCTCTTGGATACGCTTCAACGTTTGACTTATGAAGTAACTGAAATTGCCTTGGATCGTCCAGGTATCAATTTGGAGTTCTAAGATGTCTCTTGCAGTTATTACGGACTCATCAGTTAATCTCCCTGCTGAAATTCAGGGCCATGCTGATGTTTATGTTTTAGATATTCCGGTCATCATTGAGGGGCAGCCTTTTGTTGAAGGAAAAAACTTGGATGTCAATCAGTTTTATGAGCAAATGGCAAACTCTGAGGAACTGCTCAAGACGTCGCAACCTAATCTAGCTGACTTGGATAACTTGCTTATGGAGTTTGAGGAGAAAGGTTATACCCATGTCGTTGGGCTTTTCCTTTCTTCAGGAATCTCTGGTTTTTGGGCCAATAGTCAGTTTTTGATTGAGGACCATGCCAAGTTGAAGATTGCTTTTCCTGATACAAAAATCACAGCAGCTCCTATGGGAACCATGGTGAGAAACGTTTTGCATTGGTCAGCTCAAGGGATGTCTTTTGAGAACATTTTGAAGAAGCTTGAGGAGCAAGTTGACCAAACGACGGCTTATATTCTTGTGGATGATCTTAATCATCTGGTTAAGGGTGGCCGTTTGTCGAATGGTTCGGCGATTTTAGGAAATCTTTTGTCTATCAAACCTATTTTGAATTTTAATGACGAAGGAAAAATCGTTGTTTTTGAAAAGGTGCGTACAGAGAAGAAAGCTGTGAAACGTTTGGTTGCCCTAGCTGAGGAAAATCGTGAAATGGAACTTAGTATCCTTCACACCAATGCTCCTGAAAAAGCTGAAGATTTTAAAAAGCAGCTAGAAGCACAGGGAATTAGCGTTTCAACAGTGGTATCCTTATGTGCTGTAATTGCGACACACTTGGGTGAAGGAGCACTAGTACTAGGTATAACACCTAAATTTACCAAATAAGTACTATCCATCTGGGATGGGGGTTGTCTATGATTAAAATCAATAGAGAGGAAAAATGACATGTCTATTAAAGTTATTGTTGCTGGATTTAAAGGAAGAATGGGTTCAACTGCGGTTGAAATGGTCAAGGGAGATGACGAATTGACTTTGGCTGCCTTGCTTGACCCATTTGCGACAGAAAAAGAAGTGGACGGTGTTCCTGTCTTCACAGATAAAGCGGATTTGGTTGGCTTTGACGCAGATGTCTGGGTGGATTTCACCATGCCAGCTGTTGCCTATGAAAATACTCGTTTTGCTTTGGAGAATGGTTTTGCACCAGTTGTGGGTACCACAGGATTTACTGAAGCACAAATTCAGGAATTGACAGACCTTTCTAAAGACAAGTCTATTGGTGGTTTGATTGCACCTAACTTTGCTATTGGTGCTATCCTTCTTATGAAGTTTGCAGCAGAAGCTAGCAAATATTTCCCAGATCTTGAAATCATTGAGCTTCACCATGACAAGAAAAAGGATGCGCCTTCAGGTACAGCAGTGAAAACGGCTGAACTTATTCGTGAGGTTCGCGAAACGAAACGTCAAGGTGCTGAGGATGAGGTGGAAACACTTGCTGGAGCACGTGGTGCTGAGTTTGATGGTTTCCGTATTCACAGTGTGCGTTTGCCAGGACTTGTGGCTCACCAAGAGGTTATCTTTGGTGCTCAAGGAGAAGGTTTGACCTTGCGTCATGATTCTTATGACCGTATTTCCTTTATGGGTGGGGTTAACCTTGGTATTAAAGAAGTGGTTAAACGTGATCAGCTTGTTTATGGTTTGGAACATTTACTATGAGATTAAGTTATTTGCCTTCTGAGTTTCAGAAGGCTTTACCAATATTAGAGAAGATTAAGGCTGCGGGTTTTGAGGCTTACTTTGTTGGTGGTTCGGTACGAGATGCCCTTCTTAACCGTCCCATTCATGATGTAGACATTGCTTCATCTTCATATCCTGAGGAGACCAAGCAGATCTTCGAGCGTACGGTGGATATCGGTATTGAGCATGGGACCGTTTTGGTTTTGGAAAATGGCGGTGAGTATGAGGTGACGACCTTCCGAACAGAGGACGTCTATGTAGATTACCGTCGTCCGTCTAGCGTGTCCTTTGTGCGTTCATTGGAAGAAGACCTCAAGCGTCGTGATTTTACAGTCAATGCTTTTGCTCTTAATGAAAATGCTGAGATTATTGACAAGTTCGATGGGCTTGCTGATTTGGACAACCGTGTTTTGAGGGCTGTTGGTAAGGCTGAGGAACGCTTTAACGAGGATGCCCTTCGTATCATGCGAGGACTACGTTTTGCCGCGAGTTTAGACTTTGATATCGAAGAAAAAACTTTTCAGGCTATGACCAGCCATGCCCCACTTCTGGAAAAGATTTCGATTGAGCGAAGTTTCATCGAGTTCGATAAGTTGCTTTTGGCCCCACATTGGAAAAAAGGAATCAAGGCACTTCTAGCGACAAAGGCTTATCAGTATCTTCCAGATTTTCAAGAAACTGCTGAAGAATGGCAGTCTTTTGTGGCAGACTATGTGGAGGATTTTAGATTTACAAGTTCTGAACAGGCTTGGGCGGCAACTCTTTTGGCTCTTAAGCATGACAATCCGCGCTCTTTCCTAAAAAAATGGAAGACCTCTGTGAGTTTCCAGAAGACAGTTCAGTCCTTGGTTGATATTTTCAATTTCCGTTTGGAGAGAGCAGTGACCAAGCACGATGTTTACCAGTATGGTAAAAATCTCTTAGAAGAGGCTGAAACTTTGAGACAGGCTCAGGGCTTGGATGTAGATTTTGAGCGTATTGCTGACTTGGATGACCAGTTGCTTATCCATGATAAGCACGAAATCGTTGTGAATGGTGGCACGCTGATGAAGGAGCTAGGATTCAAGCCTGGTCCGGACCTTGGACGTGCACTTAAAGCCATTGAAAATGCCATCGTTGATGGTCAGCTAGCTAATGACAAGGAAGCTATTGTGGCCTTTGTTCAAGCGATGAAATAAGTCTACGGACGTTATAAAAATGACACACCGCTACAGAGCATGCGTAGGATCCGTAGCGGTGTTATTTGTAAGAAGGAAGTAAGATGTCAGATTTTATTGTTGAAAAATTAACCAAGTCCGTTGGAGACAAGACGGTTTTTAAAGAGATTTCATTTATTATCCATGATTTGGATCGTATTGGGATTATTGGTGTCAATGGGACAGGTAAGACAACCTTGCTAGATGTTGTCTCTGAGCGTATTGGTTTTGATGGTGATGTGTCACCTTTCACTAAGGCTAATGGCTATAAGATTGCTTATTTGACTCAGGAGCCAGAATTTGATGATAGCAAGACAGTGCTTGATACGGTCTTGTCATCAGACCTTCGTGAGATGGCTTTGATTCGTGAATATGAAACCCTTATGGCAGATTATTCTGAAGAGAATCAAGCTCGCTTGGAGAAGATTATGACTGAGATGGATAGTCTGGATGCTTGGTCCATTGAGAGCGAGGTTAAGACAGTCTTGTCTAAGTTGGGATTGTCAGACCTCTCGCAAAAGGTCGGGGACCTCTCAGGTGGTCTTCGTCGTCGTGTGCAGTTGGCTCAGGTTCTCTTGAATGATGCAGATCTTCTGCTCTTGGATGAGCCAACTAACCATTTGGATATTGATACTATTGCTTGGTTGACGAATTTTCTCAAGTCTTCTAAAAAAACGGTACTCTTTATTACCCACGACCGTTATTTCTTGGACAATGTAGCCACACGTATCTTTGAGTTAGACCAGGCTAATCTGATTGAATACCAGGGGAATTATCAAGACTATGTGCGTCTAAAGGCCGAGCAAGATGAACGAGATGCAGCAGCCCTTCACAAGAAAAAACAACTCTATAAGCAGGAGTTGGCATGGATGCGAACGCAACCACAGGCACGTGCAACCAAACAACAAGCTCGTATCAATCGCTTTAAGGATCTTAAGGGTGAGGTTCACCAAACGGTCAATAATGATAATCTTGAAATTAACTTCGAGACCAGCCGTATTGGTAAGAAGGTAGTGAACTTCGAGCATGTCGATTTCGCTTATGAAGATGGCAAGCAAATTCTCAGTGATTTCAATCTTATCATGCAAAATCGTGATCGTATCGGTATTGTTGGGGATAACGGTGTCGGGAAATCGACCTTGCTCAATCTGATTAATGGTGACCTTGTGCCTACAGCTGGTGTCCTAGATATTGGTGAGACGGTACGCATTGGTTATTTTTCTCAGCAAATTAAAGATATGGATGAGAGTAAGCGTGTCATTAACTACTTGCAGGAAGTTGCAGATGAAGTTAAGACAACGGTTGGGACAACCAGTATTACGGAGCTCTTAGAGCAATTCCTTTTCCCTCGTTCTACCCATGGGACACAGATTGCCAAGCTCTCTGGTGGGGAAAAGAAACGTCTTTATCTACTTAAGATTCTGATTGAAAAGCCCAACGTTCTGCTCTTGGATGAGCCGACAAATGATTTGGACATTGCAACTTTGACGGTTTTGGAAAACTTCCTTAATGGTTTTGGCGGCCCTGTCGTTACCGTAAGTCACGACCGCTATTTCTTGGACAAGGTAGCTAACAAGATTCTAGCCTTTGAAGAGGGTGGTGTTCGAGAGTTCTTTGGTAACTACACAGACTACCTTGATGAAAAAGCCTTCTTACAAGAGCAATCAGCCCTCCTCGAGAAGGAAAAAGAGCAAGCTAGCGTTAAAGTTGAGAAAGTTAAAGAAGACAAAAAACGCATGAGCTACTTTGAAAAACAAGAGTGGGCGACTATCGAGGATGAGATTGCTGACCTTGAAGCCAAAATCGAAGAGATTGAAGCAGCCATGCTTGAAAATGCTAGCGATTATGGACAGTTAGCTACCCTTCAACGTGATTTGGATGCTGCTAACGAAACCCTACTTGAAAAGTATGAACGCTATGAGTATTTGAGTGAGCTAGAGGGATAAGCTCTTTAGTAATCAAAGTATGACAAAAGCCCTGCATTTGCAAGGCTTTTTGATGTTTATGTAGTGTCTGGTTTCTTCTTACCACAAGCGGAATGAAAAGGAGAGGACTGAAACACCCGTAAAGATAATTAAGGAAGCTACCAAGCGCCCAATAAGAAAGGCTGAGAAAAACGGAGCACTAAAGAGCAAGAGCCCAAATACCAGACAAATTAAGGCGATTGACAGGGAAGGTTGTCCTGAGAAGCCGAATTGACGTTGGCGATGAGCTTGAAAGCCTTGTGTAAAGGCTGAGACAAGAAGCCACCAAGCGATAATGGTTACAGCTACACCTGAGAGCACCCATGCTGATGTTGATAGCAAAATAATCCCAAAAACAATGGAAATGATACTCTGAAGCAGTTGGAAGAAGGAGCGGTTTTCGTTATCTCGTTTAAAATAAACCATGAGACTTGAAACACCAGATATGAGCATCACTAGGGCAAACAGCCAACCAACGATGGCAAGAAGGTTTGTAGGATTAGCGAAGAAAAAGACACCCAAGAGTGTAATGAGAATTCCACTAATCAATGTAAAACTTTTCATAGGATACCTCTTATTAATTTTTTTTAATACTACTAAATAAGTATCAAATTGTCAAACAAAGACCTACTTTAGAGTGGCTTGATGTTATAAGTGTAGGTGGCAGCTTTTCTGGTTCTCGTAGCTACCTGACGACCTGTTTTTTGGAAGAGGTGTTTAAAGCGGCGCAAGAAATTTGTGGAATCCATCTTGAGGTAGTCTTCATTAAAGGTACCAAAAAGTTGACGGTAGGTGGTCAAGGTGTTTTCTTCGGGCATAATGGAAAGGATAGTTGGATAGTATTCGAGTCGTCCCTTGATACGTTTCATAGCTGTTAAGAGAATTTCCCAGTGGTCAAAGGCGAGGTCATCGTGTGACAGTGTCTTTTCACCATCAGCAAGTTGCAGTCGACCGTCTACCATGGCGATGTCTAACCAATGCGTAGACGCGGCATCGTCGGCAGCCTTTTCCACTTGAATGTCATTAAAGGTCATAAAACAGAGATAAGCCACTGTAATGGTCCACATTCGAGGATCCCGATAAGGTGTTCCCACTGTAATGAGTTGCTCAATGTGGTCAGGATTGAGTTTAACGGATGTTTCTTCCTGTACTTCGCGACATACAGCTAGATTGAGATCTTCTTGCTCCTGAACGAAGCCACCACTGAGGGCGTATTTCCCCATGAAGGGATGGTTTTTTCGCTTGATAAGTAAGGTTTGGACTCTTCCTTCATAATAGCGGAAGATGACAGAGTCAACGGTCACTGAGGGCTTAACGTACTTATCCACTTCCTCTCGCCTATAGATGTCCAAAAATTCCTTTTCACTACCAGAGTTTTCGAAGGTTTTAGTCATAGGTTTCCTCCTTTATTTATTGTAAGTTCAAATGATGATTGCTTTACATCAGTCTTCTAAATTTCGATGTGTAAACGCTCCTTGATTGCCTTCTTGGCGTGATGGTAGTTATCCGAAAAGAAGCTGTCGCTATTACTATTTTCCCCTAAAATAACGATTTTATCCTTGAATGGTGATAGGAGGTCTAGGAGGTGCTGGGTAAACCAGTCACGTGTTTGATTATCAGCCATAGTCATGTCACGGAAACCATCATCTACATAGTTTGATTTTGGCAGGATTACAAAAATCAAATCCCACTTTTCACGAGCCTGAGTTACCTGGTAGAGCCTATCCAGCATGTCAAATTCTTCTTTAGAAATATTTTCTTTCAAATAGTAATCGATATAGACCTTAGTGACTGTTGAGTTGGTGTCGGCAAAAATAAGACCTGAGTGCTGTCCTTTGTCAATGATATCAGAGGTCTGGGCATATTGATCTGTTAGGAGGTGAATATAGTCGTTGGTATCTAGTTCATCATCACGAACATTGTATTTTTCTTGATATTCTCTAGCATATTCCAGAGAGCAGGGAGCATTGTAAGTGCGGGCCAAATCCTTAACAAGAGTAGTCTTTCCACCGCTAGCAGAGCCCACAACAAGGACCTTGCGCGTAAAGTGGCGACGGAAAGGCTTGGTGATAAAACGCCAATTTTCCATCGGATTGTCTCGAATCTCAGTAGCAGAGATATTGATAATAGACCGTTCGATGAGTTCTACCTGAGCTTGAGGGTAATAGCGATTGAGCTCAGTCACATACTCTGGCTCTCCAACATAGAAGGTAATCTTTTCAGGATCATCCGTATTCTTAGCGATAAGCTCTTTGACACGATTAACCCAAGGCACCCAGCCCTCTGGATAGGCTGGCATCCCAGCTTCGTCTAGTTTATCCACAACGACTAATTCATCATCATAGAAGACTTCTCGAACATAACGGAAACGTCGATTGAGTGATAGGCCTGCGCGTGTCCCACGATCTTCTTGTGTGTTGCTGCCACTTACGATGACGAGCACATTGTCATTAGCACGTTTTGCCTTGGTAATGAGGTCAACGTGTCCAACGTGCATTGGAGCGAAAGTTCCAAAAACAATGCCGATGCGCTTTCCTGATAATTGTTTTCTTTTCATAAAAAATGATCCTTTTTGAGATTTAGTAAAATTACTAAATTAATGATAACATAGTTGGGAATCTTTGTAAATGTAAAAATAGTAAATTTACTAAATTATTTTTAACCCATTTTGGTCTTAAAGTTCAAAAAAAGTTTAAAAAATTTTGGAGAAAAACCAGAAAAATAGAATCCGCTTACATTGTTGAATTGATAACATTTTAGGATTAACTAAAAAAAGAGAGGTCACTTGCTATGTCATAAAACCTAACATAAAAATCAAAAAAATAGCAGAAAATACTTGACAAGAAGATTCTGAAAATTTATACTATTCATGTAATTAAATTACTAAGGTAATTATTTGAAAGGAAACATTGATATGACAACAGGTAAAGAGTACGTTGCTAGCGTTTTTGAAAAAGTGAAAGCTCAAAATGGCCATGAGGCTGAGTTCCTTCAAGCAGTTGAAGAAGTTTTCGATTCACTTGTTCCTGTCTTCGATAAATATCCTAAATATATTGAAGAAAACCTTTTGGAACGTTTGGTTGAACCAGAACGTATCGTTTCATTCCGTGTGCCATGGGTTGACGATAAAGGACAAGTACAAGTAAACCGTGGTTTCCGTGTACAATTCTCATCAGCTATTGGTCCTTACAAAGGTGGTCTTCGTTTCCACCCATCAGTAAACCAATCAATCATCAAATTCCTTGGTTTCGAACAAATCTTTAAAAACTCATTGACTGGTCAACCAATCGGTGGTGGTAAAGGTGGATCAAACTTCGATCCTAAAGGTAAATCAGATAACGAAATCATGCGTTTCTGCCAAAGCTTCATGACTGAATTGAGCAAACACATTGGTGCAGATACAGACGTACCTGCAGGTGATATCGGTGTTGGTGGACGTGAAATTGGTTACCTCTACGGCCAATACAAACGTCTTCGTAACGAGTACACAGGTGTTCTTACTGGTAAAGGTTTGAACTGGGGTGGATCACTTGCTCGTACAGAAGCAACTGGTTACGGTGCTGTTTACTTTGCAGAACAAATGCTTAATGCACGTGGTGAAAACTTTAACGGTAAAACAGCAGTTGTTTCAGGTGCTGGTAACGTTGCCATCTACGCTATCGAAAAATTGCAAAGCCTTGGTGCTAAAGCGGTAACATGTTCTGACTCATCTGGTTTTGTTTATGATCCAGACGGAATCGACGTTGACTTGTTGAAAGAAATCAAAGAAGTTAAACGTGAACGTATCGTTAAATATGCAGAAGCACGTCCAAATGCAACCTTCACACCTGCTGGTGGTGAAAAGACAGTTTGGTCAGTTAAAGCTGACTTGGCATTCCCATGTGCAACTCAAAATGAATTGGATGAAACAGATGCAGAAACACTTGTAGCAAATGGTGTATTGGCTGTTTCAGAAGGTGCTAACATGCCATCAACTTTGGGAGCTATTGATGTCTTCCTTAAAGCTGGTGTATCATTTGGTCCTGCCAAAGCTGCTAACGCTGGTGGTGTTGCTGTATCAGCTCTTGAAATGGCACAAAACAGCGGACGTACACAATGGACATTCGAAGAAGTTGATGCTAAACTCTACGATATCATGAAAGGTATCTACGAAAATGCTGCAGCAGCTGCTAAAGAATTTGGTCATGAAGGTAACCTTGTTGTAGGTGCTAACATTGCTGGATTCCTTAAAGTTGCAGATGCTATGTCAGCTCAAGGTATTGTCTAATTAAGAAACAATTACCGCTAGCCTCTCAATAAAATAAGAAAAGAAGCCTGCGGGTTTCTTTTTTTGTATAGTAAGATTTATACTAGGATATTTTGGTTAGACAGATATGGGGGAGGAGTCCAGTGCTTTTTTGGTATAATGGGCTTGTGTGAAAACTCTTTTTAGAGCAGACTTTATGAAATAGAATAAGAGAGGAATAATTGTGAGTGTTGAAAAGACTCCCTGTGGGGCAAAAGAGAAGAAGTTTACGAATCAGACAATCCTTCTAATAAGCTTTTTGATTAGTATAGTGTCAATACTGCCCATGTTCTTTTTTAGGGACAAGCTTTATGGTGATGACATTGTCTTTCACATTAACCGACTGTTATCCTTAGATACTGTCTGGAAGAGTCCTATCAATTTTACCACTAACGGAGGGACTGGACAGTTAATCAATACCTTTTATCCCTGGTTGACCTATTATCCTATTCTTTTAATCTATAAGCTGACTCAGTCAGTCTTTGTAGCCTGGATGAGTTTTCAATTTCTTGTTCGCTTTGTAACCTGTTTACTTAGTTTTTACGGATTACGTTTATTGAAATATTCTGATAAACAGGTGATGATATTTGTTACCTTTTATCTCTTTTCGGGTTATTTCTTGCACAATTCTTATTACCGGGCAGCCGTTGGCGAAACGCTGGCTATGATTTTTTTACCTCTAGTTTTCGTCGGCGTTCGTTCGATAACATTTGGAGATTACAAGAAATGGTGGGTTTTGACTCTTGGCATGCTTGGTTTAGTCTATTCCCATGTCTTGTCTGTCCTTTTGGCTTCTCTTATGATTTTCATAGCAGTGGTAGCTAGTTTTGGGATTTGGAATAATAAAAAAGAACGTATTCTAGGATTTATTAAGGCCACTCTTGTTACTCTTAGTATGTCTCTAGCTTTCTTTGTTCCTATGATAGAGCAATTCAAGTATGTCACTCTGCGAACGACTTTTAAACCGCTCCTATCAAAGACTGCCTTAAGTCTGGCAGACAACTGGGAGTTGATTCTAAAAAGTGATTTAAGGACTCCATCAGTTAATCTTCTCTATCTCTTGGGTCTAGTGCTAAGCCTAATTTTTGCTAAGCGTTTTGAGAAGGATAAGGAGGCTAGAATTTACCTTTTTATTTCTCTTGTTTTGGCATTTTTGACTTTGAATAGTTTTCCTTGGCAGTTATTACAGGAGAGTCCAGTGTCCAACCTTCAATTTCCTTGGAGATTATGGAGTTTTGCCTTGCTTTTCTTCAGTTTAGCCTTGGCTAATGTCTTAGAAAATATTTCTATGAAGGCAGCGATGTTGCTTGTCTTGTTTGGTCTTTGTCTGAATATGTTTCAGATTGTTACTGTCCAAGATAAGATGACTAAAGTCAAGAATATATTGCCAAGCAATACAAAAGTCACGAGAGAAATGCTAGCCAAGGGAACTTACAAAAATATAAATGGTGATTATACTAATAAAGAGGTACCCTTTGGCTTTGTCTTTGACAAACATCTTTTCTTGGATAATCAGGAAATTAAGTCAACCATCGACCGTTCTCCAAATGAGCTAGCACTTACAGTAAACAACGAGTCAAAAGAAGCTAAAGTCTTGTCGCTACCAGTTTTCTACTATAAAGGACAAGAAGCGAGGATTGATGGAAAGCGAGTAACTACTTACTTAGCTAAGGAAAAGAATCCAACTAATCTAGTCCTACCACCAGGTAAGCATGGTGTCGTTTTGACCTATAGCTATACCCCAGTTGCCAAATTGGCAATGGGTGTTTCAACTATTAGTCTTTTGGCGTTTATTGGTTATTTGTATAGAGTGAAGAAAGATGACTAAAAAGAAGCCTGCGGGTTTCTTTTTTTGACTGTTTTACTAGAGGGTAGGCCTTTTGATATAATAGGTCAAGGTGATTAATATGAAATTGAAAACCTTCGTCTCTGATAAAAAAAGGAGATATGATTTCATATTTTAGATAAGAAAAGGGAGTAAATAGATGATAAAAACTATCGTAAAGGATGTCTTTTTCCTTGGACAAAAATCGACAGAAGCGACTAAAGAAGACCTCTACTTGGCTAAAGATTTACGTGATACACTGGAGTTTCATAAGGATGCTTGTGTGGGGATGGCTGCCAATATGATTGGCGTTAAAAAGCGTGTTATTATCGTCAATATCGGTTTTGTTAATCTAGTTATGTTTAATCCTGTTTTAGTCAGCAAGTCCTCACCTTTTCAAACAGAGGAGTCTTGTTTGTCATTAGAGGGAAGTCGTCCAACAAAACGTTATGAGTCGATTGAGGTTGCTTATTTAGATGAACAATGGATGCCTAAACAGTTAAGTTTTTCTGGCATGCCAGCCCAAATTATTCAACATGAATTGGATCATTTGGAGGGGATTATTATTTAGATAGCCTAGCCCAAGTGGGCTAGGTTTTTGAGTTCAAAGCCTTAATAATCATAGTTATGGGAGTGAGAGTGGAAAGCAATTTTCTTTCTCACTCTTTTTAGTTCTCATAAGAACTTTTTTCTTGACATTAGTTCTCATAAGAACTAAAATAGTTTCCATGAGAATTATTCAAGGAGGGACTTGTGATGCATGGAAAAGATACTTTTAGTGAATTCAGAGAATTCATCAATACTATGGAATCTCGCGTGCAAGAGTTAGGAAAGGTCCATGGGGTTGAGCATTTAGCTGGTCCACAAGGATTTGCTGTCAAGTATTTGTCTGACAATCAAGATAAAGAAATCTTTATCAAAGACATTGAAAAAAGACTATGTATTTCTAAATCAGTGGCTAGTAATTTGGTCAAACGAATGGAAAAAAATGGTTTTGTTGAGTTGGTGACATCGGACAAGGATAAACGCTACAAGTATGTTCATCTGACAGACTTAGGTAAAAAGAAAGCTCGAGATGTCAAACATTTTCGAGAGGCCATCCATGAACAGCTGTTAGAAGGTATTTCCAAAGAAGATGCTGAAACAGCTTTCCGTGTCTTTCACCAAATTCGTATGAATTTAGAAAAAAATAAGGAGTAACTTATGTTTAAAATTTTTAAACGTTTGACGACAAAAGAGTTAATCATGATTGTCTTAGTGGTGATTTTTGTTTGCTTGAACGTCTATCTAAACTTGAAAATTCCAGACTATATGTCTGATATTACGACACTCTTATCAACTAAGGGAACTAAAGCGTCGGATATTTTTGCCTGGAATACAGATGCCCCAGGGATGCGAATGCTTTTAATGTCATTTGCAGGCTTTATGGCCTCTGTAGTTGTTGGTTTCTTAGCTGCCAGAACAGCGGCAAGTTTTACCACCCGTCTTCGTGATGATATCTTCCATCAGGTTCTAGATTTTTCGGATGCTGAGATTAAGAAATTCTCAATTCCTAGTCTTTTGACCCGTACGACAAATGATATTACCCAATTGCAGCTGGTACTTACCATGGGGTTACAGGTTATTACACAGGGGCCTATCATGGCCATTTGGGCGATTACAAAGATTGCCGATAAAAATGGGAACTGGCTCCTTGCCTTGCTTGTCGCTGTGGCAGTGATTGCCATTCTCATGCTCTTCCTCTTGATTATGGTTATGCCTAAGCAACGCTTGATTCAAACGCTGACCGATAAACTGAATAGCGTAACGCGTGAATCTCTTACTGGAATTCGTGTGGTGCGTGCCTATAACGCCGAAAGTTATCAAGAGGATAAATTTGAAAGGGCCAATACTGATTTGACCCAAAACAATCTCTTTATCGGTCGTTCTTTTGCCTTACTGACACCGGTGATGACTGCTGTATCAAGTGGTTTGACACTAGCTATTTATTGGATTGGTGCGCATTTGATTGAAGATGTTAAGATTCCAACAGATCCAACTAAGATTGCTGGTGCCATGGAAAATAAGGTCCATCTCTTCTCAGACATGGTGGTTTATTCATCTTATGCCATGCAGGTTGTTATGGGATTCATGATGATGATTGTTGTTTTCTTCCTTCTTCCACGTGCAGTTGTAGCAGCTGGTCGTATTAATGAAGTTCTAGATACCCAATCTTCAGTCTCTTATCCTGAAAATAGTTCTGAAAAACCTAAAGAAGTGGGTACTGTCGAATTTGATGATGTTTCCTTCCGTTATTCTGAAACTTCAGAGCCTGTTTTGGAGCATGTTAGTTTCAAAGCTAAAAAAGGTGACACGGTTGCCTTTATTGGTTCGACTGGATCTGGTAAATCAACACTTGTCAACCTTATCCCACGTTTTTATGATGCCACGCAAGGAACAATCAAGGTTGACGGTGTCGATGTGCGACATTATGACCATGAAACCTTGCACAATATAGTCGGTTATATTCCACAGAAGGCAGTGCTTTTCTCAGGTGATATTACGTCAAATATGACGATGGGAACGAGCAATAACAGTCCCCTTGATGATGCTAAGATTTGGGAAGCTCTCGAATTGGCTCAAGGAAAAGACTTTGTTGAAAATAAAGAAGGTCAACTTAAAGCAGAAGTTGCCCAAGCTGGGTCTAACTTCTCAGGTGGACAGAAACAACGTTTGGCTATTGCGCGTGCCTTGGCACGTAAGCCTGAAATCTTGATTTTCGATGATTCCTTCTCAGCCTTGGACTATAAGACCGATCGTAAGTTACGTCAAGAATTGGCTGAAAAAACACAAGACTTGACCAAGTTGATTGTTGCCCAACGTATCTCTACTATTATGGATGCTGACCAAATCTTGGTACTTGACCAAGGTAAGGTTGTTGGTCAAGGAACTCACGAGGAACTCTTGGCAAATAATGAGGTTTACCAAGAAATTGCCTATTCACAATTGTCTAAGGAGGAGTTAGAAAATGGAAAATAAGCCAAAAACATCATCCTATAAACGCTTAAAACCCTATATTAAAGGTTTCCAAATTCCGTTTGTCCTTGCGATTTTTGGAGCAATTATTTCAGCGGTCATTACAGTTATTGGACCAGATAAGCTTAAAGAAATTACCAATACTATTACTGAGGGTATCACACCTACAAAAATGGGGACGATTCCAGGCATTGATTTGGACAAGGTAGCAAGTATTGCTATGACCTTGGCTGTTCTCTATGCCATTTCAGCCATTGTGGGTTACCTACAAAGCTTTACGGTTGCGACAGTTACACAACGCTTTTCACAACGTTTCCGTACAGCTATCCAAAAGAAAATCAACAGTGTCCCTCTTAATTATTTCGATAGTCACTCTCAAGGGGATACCCTCTCTCGTGTGACCAATGACGTTGACCTTTTGGGACAATCGCTTAGCCAAGGCTTAGGTACCTTGATTACTTCAAGTGTTCTCTTGGTGGCAGCCATTATTATGATGTTCTACTCAAATGTCACTATGGCTTTCACTGCGATTGGTTCTGTCTTGATAGGTTTTGTTCTGGTAGCCTTTATCATGGGCTTCTCACAACCCCTTTTCAAGCGCCAACAAGAAAATTTGGCTAATATTAATGGTTATATTGAAGAAATCTACACAGGTCAAGCAGTCGTAACGAGTTACAATGCCGCTCAAGAAAGCAGTCAGGCTTTCAAGGGGCTTAATGATAAACTCTATAAATCGATGTGGCAATCACAGTTTATCTCAGGTATTATGATGCCACTTATGATTTTCATTGGGAACTTTGGTTATGTCATGGTCTGTCTTGTGGGTGCCATCAAAGTTATTGATGGTAGCTTGACGATTGGAGATGTGGTGGCCTTCATGACCTATGTTCGTATCTTCTCCCAACCTCTTTCTCAAATTGCACAAGGGATTACACAACTCCAATCAGCAACTGCAGCCATTGGTCGTATCTTTGAATTTTTGGAAGAAAAAGATATGGACGACGATTCAGCTAAGACAGCTGAGTTGACAGATACTAAAGGTCAAGTAGTCTTTGACCATGTTTCCTTTGGTTATACTCCTGAAAAGACTATTATTCATGACTTTTCAGCTCTTGCTAAGCCAGGTCAAAAGATTGCGATCGTTGGTCCGACGGGTGCTGGTAAGACGACTATTGTTAACCTGCTTATGAAGTTCTATAACATCGACCAAGGTCGTATTACCATTGACGGTGTGGATACGAATGACATGAAGCGTGAAACTGTTCATGACCAATTCTCAATGGTGCTTCAAGACACTTGGCTCTTTGAAGGTACTATCCGTGATAATTTGATTTACAACCAAGAGAATATTTCTGATGAGCAAGTTATTGCTGCAGCCAAGGCCGTTGGTGTTCACCACTTCATCACCACACTTCCAAAAGGTTATGATACTTATTTGGATGATTCTGTGACCTTATCAGTTGGACAGAAGCAGCTCTTGACCATTGCACGTGCGCTTCTTAAGGATGCCCCTCTCCTTATCTTGGATGAGGCGACATCATCTGTCGACACTCGAACAGAAGAATTGATTCAAAAAGCCATGGACAAGCTTATGGAAGGTCGTACTTCCTTTGTTATTGCCCACCGCTTATCAACCATTCGAAATGCTGACCTTATCCTTGTGATGAAAGATGGTAACATTATTGAACAGGGCAATCATGATGAGCTCATGGCAGCAGATGGTTTCTATGCTGATCTTTATAATAGTCAATTTACAGAAGAAGTTGCCTAAACTTTTCTTATAAAATTATAAGATTTTACAAAAGGCCATAGAACGTATGACTGTCAGTCATACGTTTTGTGTTATACTGAAAAAAACAGACAGATTAGGAGATTATGATGCAATATCGCAAAGCAAGACTAGACGAAGTTCAGGAAGTTGCACAAGTATGTGCAGATGCCTTTGAAGATTACCCCTATCTTTCAATGATTGCCAGTAATTTAAAGAAGCCTGAACAGTATAAGGAATTTGTCTTAGCCTTGCAGGAAATATTGGTGCGTTTGGCGATTAAACAGGACTCATGTTTGGTGGCTGAAAAGGACGGTCGTATTGTTGCGGCAGCTATCTTACAGCATCAGACGATTTCTATGCTTAATTATCTTCAAAATGGGGCGACCAAGCTTTTCCGTTTTATAAGCATCACCAAGTTGTTCAAGTATTTTAACTTTGTTGAAGAGTCCGAAAGACATCTGGAAGATTCTGCAGAATACGACTGGTACTTGATGATGTTGGCGGTGACTCCAGATTATCAAAGAAAAGGGATAGGAAGTCGCTTCTTGCTTGAAGGGGTTGAACCTTTTGTGCGTAGTACAGGCGGTCACAGTCTTGGTTTGATTACCAATCGCGATTACAATGTACCTTTCTACGAGAAAAATGGCTACAAACAATGTGGTTATAAGGTTTTGACCTACGAAACACACAAACTAGGCAACTGGCCTTTTGTCAAATCACTTGATGCATAGCCTTGTGCTATTTAACTTAGATAAGCAAAATGAATCTGGCTTCGGCTGGATTTTTTTCTTAGCTTTAGAGTCCTTCGTGTCTGGCTCATTCCTTATTTTTAAGCCTAACTATGCTATAATTAGGAAACGCTATTAGAGGAGGTTTATATGTCAACTCCAAGTATTTATGGGGAATATGCTCAGTATCTCCCCAAGATTCTACAAGAAATAACAGACCCGATTATTGCGGCTAATATAATTAGCAAAAAAGAAACAGGCTTTAAACTCTATGAACATTTTATTTCACGAATCAAAGAAAGCGATTCTATGCGTGAAAAGTGTCGTAGGAAAAATTTACCTGAAACCAGCCAATCTGCTCTCAAGGAAATTCGTGACAGTATTGGGATTCGAATCGTTTGTGGCTTTGTCGATGATATTTACAAAACTATTGATGTTATCAAGGCTATCCCTGGCGTTTCTATCTATAACGAGAAAGATTACATTTTAAATGCTAAGCCCAATGGCTATCGTTCTTATCACCTCATTTTGGAAATCGAAACCGAGTTTCCAGATGTGCTAGGAAATGAGAGAGGAACCTATTTTGTCGAGGTCCAGCTTCGGACCATCGCTCAGGATTCCTGGGCCAGTTTGGAGCATCAGATGAAGTACAAGCACGATATCAAGAATCCAGAAATGATTACCCGTGAGCTTAAGCGCTGTGCGGATGAATTAGCTTCATGCGATTTGACCATGCAGACCATCCGTAACTTAATTCAAGAAGGAGGGGACTAGAATGGCTTTGAAAATTCTACTAGCTGAGGATGAGGAGGCTCTTTCTCGAGTTTACAAGGCAGCCCTATAGCATCAAGGCTATGAAGTAGATCAAGCATTTAATGGGCAAGAGGCAGTAGACCTAGCTGCACAAAATGCCTATCAAGTGATGATCATGGATATTATGATGCCCATTAAAACAGGTATCGAGGCCCTGAAAGAGATTCGCTCCTCTGGGGATAGGACGCATGTCATTATGTTGACAGCTATGGCTGAAATTGATGATCGCGTGACCGGTCTTGATGCTGGGGCAGACGATTACTTGACCAAGCCAATCTCCCTTAAGGAACTTTTGGCGCGTCTGCGCTCATTAGAACGTCGTGTGAGTGAGAGCTTCACTGCCAAAATTTTAACTCTTGGTTCTGTTCGTTTGGACCAAGAAGAGCAGGAGTTGGTAGCTGGGAACGCCATTCGACTTTCAAGCAGAGAGACCAAGTTAATGGCCCACTTCATGCTCAATCCTGCCAAGAAATTAACGACTGAGCACCTTTTTAAGACCATCTGGGAGGATGAGGAAGATGTGGACGAGTCGATTGTCTGGGTCTATATTTCCTATCTGCGTCAGAAATTGCAAGCCATCCAGGCTGACATCAGCATTCTTGGTGAAAAAGGTGGCGACTTTTGCCTTCTCGCCAATTAGAGAGGAGTAGCCCATGTTTAGACGTTTACGACTTCAATTTATTACGATTGCTTCCTTGGCTATCCTCTTTATCTTGGTCTCTACTGTGGGAATCATCAATACTGTGAGGTCCTTTCAGACGGAGCAGGAAATTAGTAAGGTTCTCAACACACTTACAGAAAATAATGGTAGTTTCGGAAAAACGAAAAAAATTGAGACCAATCAAGGGCGTGAAATTCCATCAGATAGTTTTCGTTTTTTCAGCGTGACCTTGTCTGGTGATGAAGTGGTCAGTCAGGATACCAGCCATACTTCCTTGATAAATGATGAAGAGGCCGCTACTTATGCCCGTGCAGCTAGCCGAATGACAGGCACTCTTGGAACCATTAGAGAAAAAAATATCAATCTCAGTTATCAGGTTAGTAAAGTCAGCAAAAATAAGATCCTTGTGGTCTTTCTGGACACAACCTCTTATTATAATTCTTCCCAAGCCTTGTTAAGTCTTTCTATCCTTTTATCAATGTTTGGCTTTATCTTTTTTGTCATCATTGTCAGTGCCTTATCAGGAATTGTCATTCGTCCCTTCATTCGAAACTACGAAAAGCAGCGACGTTTTATTACCAATGCAGGTCATGAATTAAAGACACCATTGGCCATTATTTCTGCCAATACGGAATTACAAGAACTCATGACTGGAGAGAACGAATGGACCAAGTCGACGAACGACCAGGTGGCACGTTTGACCACTCTAATCAATTCTCTGGTAGCCCTATCTCGTCTGGAGGAACAGCCGGATATTGTTCTTCAAGATGTAGATTTTTCCTATATTACTGAGGATGCAGCAGAGGACTTTAAGGGGCCTGTTGTCCGAGATGGTAAATCTTTCGTTATGGACATCACACCGGATATTCATGTGAAAGCAGAGGAGAAGTCTCTCTTTGAACTTGTAACCCTCCTTGTGGATAATGCTAACAAGTATTGTGATCCAGAAGGGACAGTAACCGTAAGGCTCCATCAGATTGGAAGGACACGAAAACGGGCTCGTTTAGAAGTATCGAACACCTATAAAGATGGTAAGGATGTTGACTATAGTAAATTTTTTGAACGTTTTTATCGTATTGAAGAATCCCATAATAACAGAGAACACAAGGGGTTTGGTATTGGCCTCTCTATGGCTCAAAGTATGGTCAAATTATTTAAGGGACGTATCTTTGCCTCTTATAAAAATGACACCATCACCTTTACGGTTATCTTGTAAGGATATTTTTTAAATATTTGACTAGGTGAAAACCCTAATTTATGATAAAATAGTAAGGATGAAGATTTAGTGTTTCCTTTGCAAAAAAGAAACTATTTTCCTATCCCAATCATAAAAAGGAGATGCTCGAATGAGACCCCTTAACCACCTTAAAAGGCTGGTAATGGACGACTTAGGAAAGATAAATCTCAGCTAAGAATCAAATCATAAAACAAAATAGTTAATAGGGAGAAATCATGGCAGAACCAAAATACAAACGTGTCCTCATTAAACTTTCAGGTGAAGCTTTGGCTGGTGAACGAGGTGTTGGGATTGATCTTCCAACTGTCCAAGCTATGGCTAAGGAAATTGCTGAAGTAGCGGATTCAGGTATTCAAATTGCTTTAGTTATTGGTGGTGGTAACCTCTGGCGTGGCGAACCTGCTGCTGAAGCAGGAATGGATCGTGTTCAAGCAGACTATACTGGAATGCTTGGAACAACGATGAACGCCCTTGTTATGGCTGATAGTCTGAAACAACTCGGTGTTGATACACGTGTTCAAACAGCGATTGATATGAAGTCTGTAGCGGAGCCTTATATCCGTGGTCGTGCCCTTCGTCACCTTGAAAAAGGCCGTATCGTTATCTTTGCAGCAGGTATTGGTTCACCATACTTCTCAACAGATACAACAGCGGCTCTTCGTGCAGCTGAAATCGAAGCTGATGCTATTCTTATGGCTAAAAACGGCGTTGATGGTGTCTACAATGACGACCCTCGTAAAAACGCTGATGCTGTTAAATTTGACGAGTTGACACATGTGGAAGTTATCAAACGTGGCTTGAAAATTATGGATGCCACAGCTTCTACCCTTTCAATGGATAATGACATTGACCTTGTTGTCTTCAACATGAACGAACCAGGAAACATCAAACGAGTTATCTTTGGTGAACAAATTGGAACAACTGTATCTAACAAAGCAGAATCACACAAATAAGAAAGAGAGAATTTATGACAAACGCAATTATTGAAAAAGCAAAAGAACGTTTCGCCCACTCACACGAGTCATTGGCCCGTGAATTTGGATCTATCCGTGCAGGCCGTGCCAATGCATCACTTCTTGACCGCATCACTGTAGAATACTATGGTGCTCCAACACCACTTAACCAATTGGCTTCAATCACTGTTCCTGAAGCACGTGTCCTTTTGATTTCACCATTTGATAAAGGCTCAATCGCTGATATTGAACGTGCAATCAACGAATCTGATCTTGGTATTAACCCAGCTAACGATGGTTCTGTTGTGCGCTTGGTTATCCCAGCACTTACAGAAGAAACGCGTAAAGAGTTGGCTAAAGAAGTGAAAAAAGTCGGTGAAAATGCTAAAATCGCTATCCGTAACATCCGCCGTGATGCTATGGATGAAGCTAAGAAGCAAGAAAAAGACAAAGAAATCACAGAAGATCAATTGAAATCTTTGGAAAAAGATATCCAAAAAGCAACTGATGACGCTGTTAAGAAGATTGACAGCATGACAGCAGAAAAGGAAAAAGAACTCCTTACTGTTTAATCAATAGAAAAATAAGGAGAGTGGGACAGAAGCAAAAGAGCATGGACTATGTTAGCTTCCTTGTCCGACTCTCTTTTTAGAGGAAAAAAGATGAATACATTACTTGGAACAATTATTACTGCCCTAGTAACTGATGAAAATGACAAATTTTATTTTGTTCAAAAGGACGGTGTGACCTTTGCCTTGTCCAAAGAAGAAGGGAAACACGCCATTGGTGACATGGTGACAGGTTTCGCCTATACAGATAGCAAGCAAAAATCACGTCTGACTCAAAAGGAAATCAAAGCAACTCGTGATTCTTATGATTGGGGAGAGGTCACTGAAGTTCGTAAGGATTTGGGTGTCTTTGTAGATGTGGGAATTCCAGATAAGGAGATTGTTGTCTCTCTTGATGTTTTGCCGGAACTCAAAGAGCTTTGGCCTAAGAAAGGCGATAAGCTCTATATCAAACTCGATGTTGATAAAAAAGACCGTATTTGGGGGCTTCCTGCTGAACCTGAGGTCTTTCAACGTATGGCTGGTCCCGCTTACGATAATATGCAAAACCAAAAATGGCCAGCCATTGCCTACCGTCTCAAACTCTCAGGAACCTTTGTTTATCTACCAGAGAATAACATGCTTGGTTTCATCCATCCCTCAGAACGTTATGCTGAGCCACGCTTAGGTCAGGTCCTTGAAGCGCGTGTGATTGGGTTCAGAGAAGTTGACCGTACCCTCAATCTTTCTCTTAAACCACGTTCTTTTGAAATGCTTGAAAATGATGCTCAGATGATTTTGACTTATTTAGAGAGCAATGGTGGCTTTATGACGCTTAATGACAAGTCATCACCAGCAGATATCAAGGCAACCTTCGGTATTTCTAAGGGACAATTTAAGAAAGCTTTAGGTGGTCTGATGAAAGCTAAAAAAGTCAAACAAGACCAGTTTGGAACAGAATTAATCGGTTAGGAGAAGGCATGAGAAAATCCTTTTATACTTGGTTGATGGCCCAGCGTAATCCGAAATCCAATGAACCAGTAGCAATCTTGGCTGACTTGGCTTTTGAAGATTCAACCTTCCCGAAGCATACTGATGACTTCGAAGAAGTCAGTCGTTACTTGGAAGATCAAGCTAGCTTTTCCTTTAATCTGGGGCAGTTTGACCAGATTTGGGAAGATTATCTGGCTCATTAATAGCGACTAAGTCTACGATAAGCATAATGACTTTTAGCATTTTCTTTAAAAAGTAATTACCATTTGAATTGGTATGAATTGTTACAATTTTTTACAAATATCTCAGCTGTTTTTCAATAAATTAGGCTTGTTACAACTAGTTAGTAATTGCTTTAAAGTGCAGTAAATCACCCCTTTTTTGACAAAAAGTGTGGTATTATTGTAGATGTTAAAATTGTTAAAAAAGGAATGAATTATACATGTTATCAAAATCTAAAACAACAAAGGCACTTCTTTACTCGACCGCAGCACTTTCACTTTTTGCTGCAAGTCACGTACATGCCGATGAAACTTCAAACTGGGCAGCACGTTCAGTAGATCAAATCAAAGCAGATATCGCTGTAAGTGATAACCAACAAACTTATACAGTTCAATACGGTGATACTTTGGGAAGTATCGCTGAAGCAATGGGTATCGATGTGAATGTTTTGGCTAACATCAATCAAATCACAAACATTGATTTGATTTACCCTGGAACAGTCTTGACAGCAACTTACAATGCTGATAATCAAGCTATCTCTGTTAAAGTTGAAACTCCAGCTTCAGAAACATCAACTACACCTGTAGTTGCAGAAGCTAATTTGACAACTAACGAAGTGACTGTAAATGGTCAATCTGTAGTTGCAGCGGACTTGACAGCTCCAGTTGAAACAGTAAGCACAACAGCTACTCAAGCACCTGCTACAGAAGAATCAACTCAAGCTGTTTCAGAAGTAACAGAAGCTATCGCATCAGCATCAGAAGCACCAGCATACGCAGAAACTGAACAACCAGTTGCTGATGCTATTGATCATGTCACTGCGTCAGCAGAAGCTACACCTGAAGCAGAAACTACTCCAGCTGCTGAAACACCAGCACAGCCTGAAGTAAAAGAAGAAGCTCCAGCGGCAGAGCAACCAGCAGCAACATCAGAAGCGTCTTCAGAAGCACCAGCGACTTCTGAAGCGCCAGCAGAGCAACCAGCAGCAACATCAGAAGCTGTTTCAGAGGCACCAGCTGCTTCAGAAGCGCCAGCAGAACAACCAGCGGTAGAACCAGCAGCAACATCAGAAGTGGCCTCAGAAGCACCAGTAGCTTCAGAGGCACCAGCAGCACAACCTGCATCAACAAATACACTTCCAACGGATCCACACCTTCAACCACAAGCTGAAGCTTTCCGTCAAGATGTAGCAGCACAATTCGGTCTTACTGACATCGGTGGTTACCGTGAAGGTGACCCACAAGACCATGGTAAAGGACTTGCCGTTGACGTTATGGTACCAGTTGGTTCAGAAGTTGGTAATCAAGTCGCTCAATATGCTGTAGACAATATCTCAAATGCAGGTATCTCATATGTTATCTACAGACAACAATTCTACGCACCAGTAGATAATATCTACGGACCAGCTAACACATGGAACCAAATGCCAGACCGTGGTAGCGTTACTGAAAACCACTATGACCACGTTCACGTGTCATTTAATGAATAAGTCAGAATAATAAAAAGTCACGCCTGGCGTGATTTTTTTGATATAATGGAGAAAAATACGAAAGAAAGAGGAACTCTATTTGCAAGAGTATTCTGTTGAAATTACCCTAAATCACCCAGATGATGTCTTGTCACTTTTTGGGACCAATGAGCGCCATTTAAAACTTATTGAGGAAAACCTAAATGTTATTATTCATGCTCGAACAGAGCGTGTGCAGATCCTTGGAGATGACGAGGAAAGTGCTGAATTGGCTCGTTTGACCATTCAAGCCCTCCTTGTTTTAGTGGAGCGTGGAATGCTAGTCAACACTTCAGATGTTGTCGCAGCCTTAACCATGGCTCAAGATGGTTCGATTGACAAGTTTGTTGCTTTATATGAAGAAGAGATTATCAAGGACAACAGTGGTAAGCCTATTCGAGTGAAGACTTTAGGACAAAAGGTCTATGTTGATAGCATCAAAAATCATGATGTGGTCTTTGGGATTGGTCCAGCTGGTACAGGGAAGACCTTTTTAGCGGTTACCCTTGCGGTTACAGCCCTTAAACGTGGTCAAGTTAAACGTATTGTTCTGACACGTCCAGCAGTTGAGGCAGGAGAGAGTCTTGGTTTCTTGCCTGGAGATCTCAAGGAAAAGGTGGATCCTTACCTTCGCCCTGTTTATGATGCCTTATATCAAATTCTTGGTAAAGAACAAACGACCCGCCTTATGGAACGTGAAATTATTGAGATTGCACCCCTCGCTTATATGCGTGGTCGTACCCTAGAGGATGCCTTTGTTATCCTTGATGAGGCACAAAATACAACCATCATGCAAATGAAGATGTTCTTGACCCGTCTTGGTTTTAATTCTAAGATGATTGTCAATGGGGACATGAGTCAGATTGACTTGCCACGTCGTGTTAAATCAGGCCTTGTCGATGCTATGGAGAAATTGAAGGGAATCAAGGCTATTGATTTTGTTCACTTCTCTGCTAGCGATGTCGTACGTCACCCAGTTGTAGCTGATATCATTAATGCCTATGAAAAAGATGCACCTAAGCTTGACTTTGAGGGAAAATCAGAGGAAGCAAACAAGGTTGAAGAAGAAGTAGCGTCAGGATTGACTGAATACCCAGTTATTGGTGCTGAGGATCTTAAAAAATAAATAGCTAAAAAGAGGTTTGAGAATATGTGTTCTCAACCTCTTTTTCCTTTACAGTCATGTCATTAGCTTTTCCCCTATTTCTGGTAAAATAGTATTGAATAATAGGCTGATAAGGAGGGGAGAGCCATGACTAAAGCAAAAAAATGGAAGATTGCTATCATTGTATTGCTTGGACTTGTTGCGACAGTCTTGATAGCCATAGGAGAGGGAAGAGTTTGGAAGTATCAACAGAACTATATTCCAGACGGCACTTATCAGATGATAAAATATGAGGCTAAATCGGCATATTCCAATGAATTGATAAATTGGACTGAGCGGGGAGAGAATAATGATAGCTTATATGAGGATTTTATAGTTGTTGAGAATATGAAATCTCAATTTTATTATGTTTTTGTGGGAGATGGGGAATCTTTTGTCTCACCATTTGAGCACGATGAAAAGCTCCCACAGACTTTTGACCCACGTACAGGGACTTTGAAACAGGATTTAACAGTTTCTGAATATAAAGCTCTAGTGATTTCTCATATTGATAAGATTTCTAAAAAGGGAGAGGAGTACTCAAACGTAAAGGAAGTATCTGTCCAAAGGTGTGTAGACGATTATAAAAAAATGTTGAAGCAAAAAAGAACCTATGAAAAGCGACCTAATGGTCTCGTTCTGACTGTTTATACTAATGATGGACATATTGAGTCGCGTAGAACTTTTAAACGATTGAGCTCAGAGGAAGCCAAAGGGGTCAAAAGTGGTTATGATAGGGATTATGAGTATGCCTTGAAGTATTATAATTATTCAAGGCATGATGGGGATTATCTCATCTGGCGCTGATCCACTTATCGTGCAAGCGCCTCTTTACTATCAAGAATCATAGCCTAATGTTTTATTAAAAAACCTTACAGTCTTTATGATAATTGTCAAATACTATTTCACCATTTATTTTGGTACAATAGAACGGTAGACCAATAAAAAAGGAGATTATTATGAACCAGCAAGAGTGGATTGAGTACTTTGAATTAGTCAACGGTCGCAAACCAACTCCCGCAGAGTTAGCTCAAGCTCAAGCAGCAGGCGAGTTTATCCTTGAACGACCTAACCCTAACGTCTTTGGCTCAAATGGACAGGCGACGGAGCAAAGACCGATTAAGCCAGCTGAACCTGTGATAACGATGACACAGCAGCCTCAGTTTGCACAAACAACAGCAACCTTCCAACAAGTCGTACCTGCTAAAAAAGGTATGTCTAAGAAAACTAAGATTATTTTGGCGTCAGTCTTGGGTGCTGTGGCAGTGATTTTACTTTCTGTTGGTGGCTATTCATTATGGCGTTATCAGTCAGGAAAAATTGTAGATGGAACCTATGAAGTAGTTTCTTTCTCTCGTTATGATGAAGACAAAGATAAAATGGTTGATGGCATAGATGAATACAAGGACGAAGGTTTGGACTTGCAGTCTTTTGTAGTTGTAAAGAATAATCAATCTAGAACCTACAATTTAGTAGAGAGTGACAATAAATCATATGTTAGTTTGATGGACTATGAGACAGATGTTCCTCAGGTATTTGATCCGTGGAATAGAACAGAGAGTCAAGTTTTAGATGCGGATCAAGTCGAAGATGTCACAAAAGACTTCATGAAAAAGATGAGAAAAGACTATTCGTTTTATACCAAAGAGGAAGCTGACAAAGTCGTTAAAAAAACAACAAGAGAATATAAAGATACCTTGAAGGAAAAACGTACCTATGTCAAGCATGGCGATGAATACACTCTGACTACTTATGATAAAAAAGGGAAGCTTCAGTCACGTATTACTTATAAACGTATGAGTAAGGGAGACGCTGAGGAGCGCTGGGATGACTATAAGGATGCCATCAAAGATTATAAGAAAGATTTGAAGACTTATAGTGATCAATATGATGACTTCAAGGATTACTATGATTATGGTTATGGCTACAATTATGGCTATGGTTATGGTAATGACTATGGCTATGGTAATAGCGATGACTATGGTAGTGGTTCTAAATCAGGCTCTGACGATAGTAAAAGTAGTAAAAAATCTAGTGATAAAATCTAATCACCCAATGATGTAAATGAGTAAAGTGGTACGAGAAGGAGAGCCAAAACTCCATTCTGGTATCGCTTTTCTTTATATGGAAATAATCAAATAGCCTTGGAGTCTTTTTTCTGTTAGAATGGAAGTATCAATGAAAAAGGGGACTTTTATGAACGAAAAAGAGTGGTTAGATTATTTCGAAACAATCAATAATCGTAAGCCGACAGAGGAAGAAATCCAACAAGCAAAAGCTAATGGGGAATTTATTTCTCAAGAGGCTAAGGACGAGGGTGTTAATCCACAGCAAGCTCAGTTGAGTGACCAAGTGACACAAGCCGTTTCACAAGTTGCTCCTGCTAAGACAGGCTTGTCTAAGAAAGCTAAAATTATTATTGCTTCTGTAGTGGGGGCGATTGTCCTAGTGGCACTTTCATTTGGTGGCTATGCATTTATGCACCTGCAAAGCGGTAAAATACCTGAAGGAACCTATCTACTTGAAACTTATCGCTTTTACCATAAAGATAAGAAGAAAATGGTTGATGGTATGGAATCTTTCAAGGAAAGTGGCCTAGAGGCTCATGATTTTGTTAAAGTCAAAGGTAACAATGTTAAATTTTATTTTTATACCTTAGCTGGCGGGAACAATCTGGTTGACTTTACAGACTATGATACTGACGAAGCATACCGTCCAGATGCTTGGTCTAGAACGCTTAAACCAAACATGTCACTATCTGAATATTCGAAAGTCATTGACCAGGCAGTAGATAATCAATACAAAATAAGTGAATATCGAACTCAGGCTGATAACGATGAAAGTAAAAAGATTTACGTTAAATCCTACAAAGAATCTCTTGAAGAAACCGTTCGATACAAGGTTAAGGGTAATAAATTGATTGTCACTACTTATAATAAGAAAGGCAAACTTACAGAAGAAAGAAGTTTCAAACGCCTATCAGAGGATGACGTGAAGAAATTAGATTATGACTATGAACGTGATGTTAGAGCGGATAAAAAGCTCTTTCAAAACTAGTAATGTTTAAAACCAGCTTAGCTGGTTTTTTTAGTGTCCAAAACGTGCTATAATAAGATGTTATATCATCAGTGTTAGCCCATTTGTTAACACATGAAAGGAAATTAAAATGACAAAAACATTCTACATCACAACACCTATCTACTACCCATCTGGTAAATTGCATATTGGTTCTGCTTATACAACTATTGCTTGTGACGTCTTGGCACGTTACAAACGTATGATGAACTATGATGTCTTCTACCTTACTGGGCTTGATGAACACGGCCAAAAGATTCAACAAAAGGCTGAAGAAGCAGGAATCACACCACAAGAGTATGTGGACGGTATGGCTGTTGGTGTTAAGGACCTCTGGCAACTTTTGGATATCTCATACGATAAATTCATCCGTACGACTGATGATTACCATGAAAAAGTTGTTGCTCAAGTTTTCGAGCGTCTCTTGGAACAAGGAGATATCTACCTTGGTGAATACTCAGGATGGTATTCAGTTTCAGATGAAGAATTTTTCACTGAAAGTCAGTTGGCAGAAGTTTACCGTGATGAAGAAGGTAATGTCATTGGCGGGGTAGCTCCATCAGGACATGAAGTAGAGCTTGTTTCTGAAGAATCATATTTCTTTAAACTTAGTAACTACGCAGACCGTTTGACTGCCTTCTTTAAAGAACATCCAGAATTTATCCAACCTGATGGTCGTATGAATGAAATGCTTAAAAACTTCATCGAGCCAGGCTTGGAAGACTTGGCTGTGTCACGTACAACCTTTACCTGGGGAGTAAAAGTACCATCAGATCCAAAACACGTGGTTTATGTGTGGATTGATGCTCTTATCAACTATATCACTGCCCTTGGTTATGGTCAGGATGAGCATGGTAACTTTGATTTATTCTGGCAAAATGATGAAAACCACGAAATCATCCACATGATTGGTAAGGATATCCTTCGTTTCCACTCAATCTACTGGCCAATCATCCTTATGGCTCTTGATTTGCCATTGCCTACACGTCTTGTTGCCCACGGTTGGTTCGTCATGAAAGATGGTAAGATGTCTAAGTCTAAAGGAAACGTGATTTATCCAGAAATGTTGGTAGAGCGTTTTGGTCTTGATCCACTCCGTTACTACCTCATGCGTAGTCTTCCAGTCGGTTCAGATGGCACCTTCACACCAGAAGACTACGTGGCTCGTATTAACTACGAATTGGCTAACGACCTTGGAAACCTCCTCAACCGTACAGTTGCCATGATTAACAAGTATTTCGGTGGTCAAGTGCCTGCCTATGTTGAGAACGTTACAGACTTTGATGCTGATTTGGCTAAGGTTGTGGCTGAAAATATCGAAGAGTTCCACAAACAAATGAAGGCTGTAGATTTCCCACGTGCCTTGGACGCCGTTTGGAATATCATTTCACGTACCAATAAGTATATTGATGAAACAGCTCCATGGGTCCTTGCAAAAGAAGATGGTGACAAGGAACAATTGGCAGCTGTTATGGCTCACTTGGCTGCTAGTCTTCGTGTGGTTGCCCACCTCATTCAACCATTCATGATGACCACTTCAAATGCCATCATGGAACAGCTCGGATTGTCAGGAGCGTTTGACCTTGAAAATCTTGAACTTTCAGCTTTCCCAGAGAATGTGACAGTCGTTTCAAAAGGTACACCAATCTTCCCACGTCTTGATATGGATGAAGAAATTGCCTACATCCAATCTCAAATGAACGCAGGCAAACCTCAAGAGAAAGAATGGAACCCAGAAGAGGTCGAACTTAAGTCTGAAAAAGACCAAATTAAATTTGACGACTTTGACAAGGTTGAAATCCGTGTCGCTGAAGTTAAAGAAGTAGAAAAAGTCGAAGGTTCAGACAAATTGCTTCGCTTCCGTCTTGATGCTGGTGACGGTGAAGATCGTCAAATCCTCTCAGGTATCGCTAAATTCTATCCAAACGAACAAGAATTGGTCGGTAAGAAACTTCAAGTCGTGGCTAATCTCAAACCACGTAAGATGATGAAGAAATATGTCAGCCAAGGTATGATTCTTTCCGCAGAACATGACGGCAAACTCACAGTCTTGACAGTAGATCCATCGGTTCCAAACGGAAGTGTGATTGGGTAAAATATCATAAAAAATAGTTTTTCAATTTTTTGAATTGGGAAACTGTTTTTTACTAATCTTCAGTTGTGAGTAAAGCGCTTGAAACAGATCTTTGTTGAGTGCTCGAAAGTTTTGCTTCCTTAAAATCGGAATGATCTACTCTTAAGGAAAGTCTTAAGAGGACCTAGTGTATAAGAAAACGAGTTCAGTCGAACTCGTTTTTTTATACACTATATTTCAATAAATGTTTAATGCGTTCCACACTTTCATCAGGTCCATAAGCATTTGGGTATCGGTCTAGTTTACTGATAGCGTCAAGGTCTACTTGGTCTAGGTGGAAGTCAAAGCTATTAAAGTTTTCCTTCATCCGTTCGATATGGGTACTCTTAGGAATGGTCAAGATGCCTTGTTGGGTTTGCCATCTGAGGATGACCTGGGCAACTGTCTTGCCATGTTTTTCAGCAATAGCAGTTAGAGTTGGGTCCTGAAAAATACTATCCTCTCCTCTATGAAAAGGAGCCCAGGCTTGCGTTAGGGTGCCAAATTCCTTATCAGCTTTCTGGATCAGTTTGTGTTGTTTATAGGGATGCAACTCGATTTGATTGACTGCTGGAATGACAGGTGTCTGCAAGGCAAAATCCGCCAAACGCCCTGTTGAGAAGTTAGAAACACCAATGGCTCTAATAAGTTCTTCATGCTTAAGCTCAATCATAGCACGCCAGGCACCATGTAAGTCGCCAAAAGGTTGATGAATCAAATATAAATCAAGATAGTCAGTATCTAGTTTGCGAAGTGTTTCTTTTAGGGCTAATTTGGTATCTTCGTAGCCAAGCTGGCTAATCCAGGCCTTACTAGTCAGGAAAATATCCTCGCGAGGGATACCAGATGCCTTAATAGCACGTCCCACGGCTTCCTCATTTCGATAAAGGCTAGCAGTATCAATTAATCGATAGCCTACAGAAAGAGCATCTTCAACGGCTTTTTGACATTCTTTTTGATCGAAAATTTGCCAGACACCAAAACCAAGCACGGGTATTTTGATGCCATTATTAAGTGTTTGAAATTCCATTTTCTTCTCCTTAGTGGTGGGGTAGTAAGCTATCCTGAATTTCCTCGATAAATGCTTGAATAATTGCGGATTGTTTCTGTTTATTATTGGTCACAAAGCCCAAGGTGTGCTTTGGACTGTTCTTCAGTGGAAGTAAAACAATTTGGTCCTTAATGAAACTATTAACAATACCGAGACCAGAAGCGTAACTATCTGAGGCACAGAGCAAATTCATGACACTGCCTCGGTCATTACTGTAAATCACTTGTTGGTCAGGTAGAACCTCGAGAGGATCTTCGTCAAAATGGATTCCAGAGCTTTCTTGACGAAAGCGGACCTGTGGGTATCCCTCTAAATCTTTGAGGTTGAGGGATTTTTTGTGAGCTAGGGGGTGTTGGCGACCTAAGAAAATCTTGGTTTCAAACTCTCCAAGTGGGGTGAAAGTCAGATCCATGTGTTGGAAACTACGTTCTAGGATATGGTCGTTGTCTTCATCTAGATAAATAATCCCCAGGTCACTTTCAAAGCTCTCAACGCTTTTGAGAATCTTCCTAGTCGTTGTTTCAATCAGTTGAAATTCTTGATAATCACTACGAAAACGTTGGGCAATATGAGCCATTGGAAGTGATAAGAAATCGTAGTGGTGACTGGCAACAGTGAATGATTTCTTGAATGATTTACGGTAACGTCCTTCTAGGAGATCTAACTCTCCAAGAATACGTTTGGCGTATTTGAGAAAATCATGACCGTCATCAGTTAGTTTAGCTCCTGTATTGGAACGCTCAAAGAGTTGGACACCAAGTTCTTCCTCTAAGTCACGGATGGATGCTGAGAGATTAGGCTGAGTCAAAAAGAGTTTTTTAGCAGCCTTACTAAAAGACCCTGTTTCAGCGATAGTCTGAACATAGCGACATTGTTGAAAATTCATAAGCATCCCCTTTGAAAAATATGATTGTAGGTCATATTATAACAAAATGAGAAGTCTAAAATCAGCAAAATTCTGATAGGAATAGATGAAGACCTGATATGAAATTTCTATGATTAAATCGTTTTAGGAGTAATTATGGAAATTGAGATAAGTCGTAAGAAAGCAGTTCTGATAAATGAAAAAACTGCATCCACAGGTTAGACACTGAAAATCTAACTTATGGGATGCAGTTTGAAATATTAGTCATTAAGATATCTAATGGCTTTCAATTTTTTAGGACGAATAAGAAAGAGTCCTAGGGCAATTAAAGGTAGCCATAAAATGAAATGCCAAATACTTGTAGCTGGTGCAGCCTGTGTTGATTGCGAGATAAGGACACTGGCAAAATCAATCAAAAAGTGCAGAATAATAGTCCACCAGAGGCTACCAGTACGTAAGTAAATAGCCGCATAGAATATACCTATAGCTGTCGCATAATAAACCTGAAACAGAGTAGCATTCAAGGGTTGATGAGTGAGATTTACAAGATGAGCCAACCCAAAGGATAAGGCAGATAGGAGAACGACACCTAAAACCTGTTTTGAAGATTTAACACCATCTTGGAAGGCGATTTTAAGGAAGAGTCCGCGAGAAACATATTCCTCTAAAAAACCAGCCCCTAAGGCAATAGTCAAGGCAGTTCCTATCATGTGAGGTGCCTTAATGATACCAAAAGCACCCGCAGAAAGATAGAAGAAATCTGCTAAAAGAACCAACCAACATACACTTAAGGTTTCAGACCAACTGATCTTTTTAGTTGATTTTATTTTTAATCCTAGTCGCTTATGGACTAGGAAATAGTAGCCACACCCTAGGCCTAGTGTCTTAATGAGAAAGGCCATCTCCTCTGGCAGTGGCTTAAGAAGCAAACGAAGTACAAGGTTCGCAAAAATAATACTAACCCCAAAAAGGATCAGTGTCCTAGTTTCTTTTTTTGTCATTAAAAAGTCCCCCAACTTTCTTAACATTTTTTTCAAGCATACGACGAAAAACGACTAAAGTCAAGGACTTGAAGGTGTTTTTTATGTATTTTTAGTTATGAAGAGGCCGGTTCTTGATGACTTACTTCTAATAGAAAGCCTATTCTATCGTTGAAACAGTTTATTATGAGAAATAAATGAACAGATATAAGAAAGTATTAAGTAAAAACTCTGTAAAATCCTTACGAATTACCCTTTATTGTAAAGAAATGATTAAAATATAACAAAAGTGTGTCAAATTTTAAAAACGTGTAGCAAATATATAATATTTTTTTCAGAAAAGTATTGCCAAATTTTGAAAATCACGGTAGTATATTAGACGGTGAAGAAATAGGTTAATAAAATGTTAACCAAGAAGGAGAAAGTATAAATGAAAGTCAATCCATTTAAAACAACATTGTATTCAAGCGTATTGCTTGCAGGACTCGCGGCTACAAGCGTAGCAGCTGCGGATGAAGCTAAAGATGTAACAGCAACTACTGATACTGATGCAACCGTATCAAATACGGCTGCAGAATCAAGTGCTAATCTTGTTAAAACAACAGGTGATGCAGCAGTTGTTACTACAGTACCTGGAACAGAAGAAAAAACTACTACTGAAACAGATACTACTGTAAAAACAACAACTAAAGCTATTGCTGAAGTTTCAAATCCTGACTTCGATAACGCTGTTGAAGCTGCAACAACGACTGCAGCAGCATCAAAAGATTCTGCTGATGTTAAAGCTGTTCAAGATCAAGCAGCTAAAGATGCTCAAGAAGCTTCAAATACAGTTGTTTCTGAAAATAAATTGACTCGTGAAGAAGCTGATGCAGCTCTTACATCTGCTAAAGCAAATGTTGTTGCAACAGGGGGATTCACAGCTACAGAAGAAGCAGGTGTTAAACACACTAGCGTTGAAGCTGCTAACAATGACAACAAAGTTCAAACAACAGCTTTGACAACTGCGGTTTCAGAATATAAACAAAAACTTGCAGATTACAAGACACAATTGGATAAATACTACCAAGACGTTCTTGCTTATGCTGCTTGGGAAAAATCATACAAAGAGTACACTGGGGGAACAACAGCTCGTCTCTTGACAAAAGGCTTGGCTGAAAATGCTACTGGCTTGATCTATAAAACAGAATCTGATGCTACTATGACTGTTGAAAACTCAGCAGGTTCTGTTGACTACTTGGATAAAACAATCCAATCAGGTCACTCAGTAGATGAAATCCTTGAACAATTCAACACATCTCGTTACATTCCAAGTGACTTTAGTGCAGCTAACGGTACACAATACACTATCAATGCTGACGGTGAATACACTGAAGATGTATGGTTGAAGATGGCTACAGGTCAAACATTGACTGTAACATACAACAACCTAAACGGAACATCATTCAATGGTACTCCAGTTAAGAAAATCGTTGCAACTTACACTTTGGTAGAAACACCAAGTGCAGATGGTTCAGCCATTGTTAAGTTGTACCACGATCCAACTAAGACTCTTTTCATTGGTTCACAAACTGACGACACTAACAAAAAACTTCACGTTAAGATGAACTTGAACTTCTTTGATTCTGAGTCATCAGTGACACCACTTGATTTGTCTAAGAACGGATCAGTTTTGAGTATCTCATCACTTAACCACTGGAACACTGAACTTGGAAACCACATTGAAAAAGTTGGTTTGAATGGTAATGAATACGTTCAAATTCCTGGTTCATCTATCACTTTGCATGAAGATGGTTATGCTTATGCAACAAATGATAACGAATTTGTGGCTAACGGTTCACGCTTTAACAGTGACCCAACAATTGATCCAACAACTGGTGAAGTTACAGATGAAGGTTGGGATGCGATTAACCCAGACGGAACACCTCGTACGAAGAATGCCTACTATGGTGCTGCTGCAACAATCTTCAAGGGTGAACCAATGGACTTCATCGTAAGCGGAAATAACCTTAACGTTCCAACTGCTTACTGGTTCGCAACTAACTCAACAGTAGTTGTTCCTGAATTGCCAGAAGAACCAAACAAACCAGTTCTTCCAAATACTGTTTCAGCAAAAGTTACTTACCACAAAAACTTTGTATCTGTTGAAGAAACAACTGAGAAACCAAAACCTCAAGTACCAACAACTCCAACAGAACCTACACCAGGTAAACCTGTAACACCAACATCAGTACCTGTAAAAGAAGAAGCTCCAGCTCTTCCATCTACTGGTGAAAAATCAACGGCAGCTTCTGCAGCAGCAGGTGCAGCTATGGTGACATCAGCTTTGGCTTTGTTCGGTATCTCAACTTACAAACGTAAACATTAAGATAATACATAAAAAAGCTAGGAAAATTTCCTAGTTTTTTTAGTTTGGAAAATCAAGTTAACCAGAAATAATAAAGATGAAATTTTCTGACATTTACTGAAATTACCTGATTTCTACTGAAAAAAGAAAAATAGACATACATTTTCTAATTTTTTCAAAATCGCAAGAAAAGCCTATATTATAAGCTTTTCTATATAGTTAACTATGTGTAAAATAAAGGTGTAAATATTATTTTCAAAAAATATGAAATAAATTAATTGACAAAAAATTATAATACAGTATAATAGATTGTGTTAGGAAGAGTTTGTTTTTTTGGCAGGGTGACTCCCTAGTCAAAAAGGACTAGCTTAGAATCTGGAATTCTAAGTTATCAAATTCCAATGTTTCATTGTGATGATTTAAAAAAGAGAAGATTTAAACAGCAAAAAATTAGATTAATCGATTTAAAACATCAGCATCATCGTAGCGGGAGCTAGCGGTATTTTTAATCCGTGTAGAGCAAACGACAGATTCAAAAACAGCAGAATTGGTAGAGACTAATCGTCAAAAGCGAAGAGGGAAAGAAAATAAAGCAGTAACTGCTAATATACCTATCAGAAGGTGGACTAAACCTAATGACTGATAGGTGGTATGTTTTGAGAGTGGCGTTTTTAGCCAATACTCTTCTAGGAAATAGTATCTTGTAAGCAGTATGACGTGCTGCGTAAAGAAGCTAGAGGGAAAGTTCTTCAGATTGACTGACTATCAATCACAAGATACTCTTAACTAGAAACCATTTTGGACCAACACGGTTTTGCGTTTGTTGGTATTGAACTGCACCTAGGGAAATGGTGGTTCAATGTTAGTAAATAAAGACTTTAACTTGTAAAAGTCTAAAAATTGTTTTATCTCATTATCAACTCAAGGATTAAGTTTTTAGTGGGATTGCGGAACAAAAGGGTGATAAGCATATTGGGATGATGCTTCAGTGACGGAATTTGACCAGATGTTTGTGAGAGCATCTGTCTATGCTACAATAGCTATTTTTAATGGTTATGTGGGATAGAAACTGTTTTCAAAATCCTGATTCCTAGGAAAATTGGGGGATTTTCCTTGAAGAATTGAGATTTTTGAAAAGAGATCAAATGGACTGAGCGGCACTTGTATCCCAAGGTAAGCAATACACCTATAAACCTAAGTTTCCATACAGCAGGGAGCAAGTTTCAGTTTGAATGGGGGACGCATCTAGAGTAATCTAGATGTTTTTTTATTTTGTGAATTCTTTTACGAATAAGTAAGAGAGTGCACGAAGGAGAGAGTCATGTTAATTGCAAGAAATCAGGAGGGGAAGCTCGTTTCAGCTCTAGAAACCAGTTTGCAACGTAAGGAATCCTATAGCTGTCCTGGTTGCCAGGGAGTTGTTCTTCTGAGACATGGCCAGGTAATGTGTCCACATTTTGCTCATAAGTCTTTGCAAGATTGTCAGTTCTTCTCGGAGAATGAATCGGTCCAACATTTATCCCTTAAGGCAGCTTTGTATAAATCTTTGGTTAATCATGGTGAAAAAGTAAGTATTGAAAAAGTTTTGTCTGAGATGGGGCAAATTGCAGATTTATTTGTTGGCGATTCCCTGGCTCTAGAAGTTCAGTGTTCTCGGTTATCCCAGCAACGTTTGAGAGAGAGGACATGTGCCTATCACCAAGCAGGTTACGAAGTGCGTTGGCTTTTGGGTGAGGAACTCTGGTTGAATGGACGTTTAACAGACCTACAGCGGGACTTTCTCTATTTTACGGCGAAGATTGGATTTCACCTATGGGAGCTTGATTGGAAGCGTGAGGAAATTAGACTTAAGTATCTCATCTATGAGGATATTTTTGGGAAAGTCTATTATTTAACTAAGGCCTGGCCGTTAACCGAAAATCTCATGACCGTTTTACGTTTTCCTTATCAAGCAGAGCAGGTTGAGACTTATCAAGTAACTCAGCGAAAGAAGGTCTCACATGTGATTCAACGAGAATTAATGGGGAGAAATCCAAGGTGGATGAGAAGGCAGGAAGAAGCCTATCTTAAGGGAATGAATTTGTTATGCCTGTCTGATCAGGATTTTTTTCCACAAGTGAGATTTCCAGAATCTAAGCAGGGTTTTGTACAAATTAGACAGTCACTTGAAGGATTTGAAAAGTTTTTTATGCAATATTATCGAAAAAGGCGTTTTTCTTATCGACAAACTCTCTACCCTCCCACCTTTTATGCTAAAATAGTAAAGAATAGATACAATTAAGGAGAATATTATGTCAGACAATCGTGCTCATTTAGAAGAGAAATACACATGGGATTTGACGACCATTTTTGCGACAGATGCAGATTGGGAGACTGAATATGAAAGCACTGTTCGGGATTTGAAGAAGGCTAGTGCTTATGCAGGTCATCTCTTAGATTCTGCTAAGAACTTGCTTGAGGCAACAGAACTTTATATGAGCCTTATGCGTCGCTTGGAGAAAATCTATGTGTATGCGTCAATGAAAAATGACCAAGACACAACAGTAGGGCTTTACCAAGAGTACCAAGCTAAGGCCTCAAACCTTTACTCACAGTTGAGTGAAGCCTTTGCTTACTTTGAGCCTGAATTTATGGCCTTGGATGATAAGAAATTAGCTGAATTTAAAGAGCAAGAGCCAGGTCTTGGACTTTATGACCACTATTTCGAACGCCTTTTGGCAAACAAGGACCACGTTCTTTCCCAAGAAGCTGAAGAGCTCTTGGCAGCAGCTGGTGATATTTTCAACGGTCCAACGGATACCTTCAATGTCTTGGATAATGCTGATATCCTCTTCCCATGGGTATCAGATGGTCAAGGGGATGTGGTTGAGTTGACACATGGTAACTTTATCACCCTCATGGAATCTAAGGACCGTGACATTCGTAAGGGAGCTTATGAAGCGATGTATGGGACCTACGAGCAGTTCCAACATACCTATGCGCAAACACTCCAAGGCGTTGTCAAGGTTCACAATTACCAAGCCAAAGTTCGTCACTATAATTCAGCACGTCATGCAGCACTTGCGGCTAACTTTATTCCAGAGAGTGTTTATGACTCACTCTTGGAATCAGTGAACAAGCATTTGCCACTTTTGCACCGTTACCTTGATTTGCGTAAGAAGGTTTTGGGGCTTGATGAGCTTAAGATGTATGACGTCTATACACCACTTTCTGAGACTGAAACTGCTCTTACTTATGAAGAATCCCTCAAGAAAGCAGAAGAAGTCTTGGCAATCTTTGGTGAAGAGTATAGTAAAGGGGTTCATGCAGCCTTTACGGAACGTTGGATTGACGTTCACCCTAACAAAGGAAAACGTTCAGGTGCCTACTCAGGTGGTGCCTATGATACCAATGCTTTCATGCTTTTGAACTGGCAAGATACTTTGGACAATCTCTTTACCTTGGTTCACGAGACTGGTCATAGTTTGCATTCAACGTTCACACGTCAGACTCAACCATATGTTTACGGAGATTACCCAATCTTCTTGGCGGAAATTGCGTCTACAACCAATGAAAATATCTTGACAGAAACGCTTCTTAAAGAGGTCAAAGATGACAAGACACGTTTTGCTATTCTTAACCACTATTTGGATGGTTTCAAGGGAACTGTCTTCCGTCAAACACAATTTGCAGAGTTTGAACATGCTATCCATGAAGCAGATGCATCTGGTCAAATCTTGACAGCGGACTTCATGAATAAGCTTTACGCAGATCTCAATGAGAAATACTATAATCTCAAAGCTGAAGATAACTACGAAATTCAGTTTGAGTGGGAACGTATTCCGCATTTCTACATGAATTACTATGTCTACCAATACGCTACAGGGTTTGCGGCAGCAAGCTACTTGGCTGAAAAAATTGTTCATGGTACTGAAGAAGATAAGGAAGCTTACCTTACTTACCTTAAGGCGGGAAGCTCAGACTATCCTTTGGAAGTCATCAAGAAAGCTGGTGTTGATATGACCAATACCGACTACTTGGATGCTGCCTTCAAAGTTTTTGAAGACCGTCTCGTTGAATTGGAAGCCTTGGTTGAAAAAGGTGTTCACCTTTCTTAAAAAGAAGTCACTATAAGAGAGAATCATTCTGAATCAGGATGATTCTTTTTATGTCTAAAAGCGAACGTTTACTAGAATACAAGTTCTAATTGATTTGGAAATGTGTTGATGAGCATATTTATAGCCCCTAGTTTATATTCGTGATAGACTAAAAACCTAACGTTTTGTATTTTATAAGTGAACAATGTTCAGAAATAGAAAGTAGGTTTTTGTGAAAACAACCAATCGTTATCTTGTAGCAACGTGTGGTGTCTTACTCCATCTCATGTTGGGGTCTACCTATGCTTGGAGTATCTATCGTAATCCTATTATGGCCCAGACTGGCTGGGATCAATCTTCAGTTTCTTTTGCCTTTTCATTGGCTATCTTTTGTCTAGGGCTTTCTGCAGCTTTCATGGGGCGTCTGGTTGAAAAATTTGGTCCTAGAGTGACTGGAAGTATGTCGGCTGTTCTCTATGCTGGGGGAAATATTCTGACAGGAGTTGCTATTGCTCATGGAGAGCTGTGGATGCTTTATCTTGGTTATGGTATTCTTGGTGGTCTAGGACTGGGTGTGGGTTATATTACGCCTGTTTCAACTATTATTAAGTGGTTTCCTGATAAGCGTGGCCTTGCGACTGGCCTTGCCATTATGGGCTTTGGCTTTGCCTCGCTGCTAACTAGTCCCATTGCTCAATATCTGATTCAGGCACGTGGTGTTGAGCAGACCTTTTATATTTTGGGAGTCGTTTATTTTGTTGTTATGCTTTTTGTCTCACAATTCATTAAACGACCAAGTGTAGAGGAAGCACAACTGTTGGCTGACAAGAGTCCAAACCGTCAGGCTGCTGATTTAAGTAAAGGGGTTACGGCTAATGAGGCCCTGAAATCGTCAACTTTCTACTGGTTATGGCTTATTCTGTTTATTAATATTTCTTGTGGCTTAGCCCTTGTCTCTGCTATTTCTCCAATGGCTCAAGATATGGTTGGGATGTCAGCGGAATCAGCGGCAGTTGTTGTAGGTGTTATGGGAATCTTTAATGGTTTTGGTCGCCTTCTGTGGGCAGGCTTGTCGGATTATATTGGGCGTCCGAAGACCTTTATCCTCCTCTTTGTGGTTAATATTGTTATGGGCGTCCTCCTAATTGTTCTGCAAGTTCCACTTGTCTTTGTGGTTGCGATGGCTGTTCTGATGACTTGCTACGGGGCAGGCTTCTCCTTGATTCCACCCTACCTCAGTGATATCTTTGGGGCAAAGGAGTTGGCTACCCTTCATGGTTATATTCTGACTGCCTGGGCTATGGCAGCCTTAGTGGGGCCGATGCTCTTATCGGTAACTTATGAATTGACAAAATCTTACCAGATGACACTTCTTGTTTTCATCGCTCTTTACATGGTAGCTTTGGTCATTTCCTATCTCGTGAAAAAGAAGGTCATCAGTCAAGTGGCTTAATAATTACGATTTGGTTTATAGATAAGAAATATCTCTAGCACTCGCTAGGGATTTTTTATATAATAAAACACATGGTTAAATCATATAGTAAAAATGCAAATCACAACATGCGTCGCCCAGTAGTAAACAAAGATATCGTAGATTACATGCGAACGCATCTTCAAGAAAATACAGGGCATTTGGCTGAACTGGAAGCCTTTGCTCGGAAAGAAAATATTCCAATTATCCAGCACGAGGTTGTTGCCTACTTCCGGTTCTTGTTGCAGACCTTGCAGCCTAAGAAAATCCTAGAGGTAGGGACAGCTATTGGTTTTTCAGCCCTCCTTATGGCTGAGTACGCTCCTGATGCTCAGATTACGACGGTTGATCGTAATGAAGAAATGATTGGCTTTGCCAAGGAAAATCTAGCCAAGTATGACAGCCGCAAACAAATTACCTTGGTTGAGGGGGATGCAGCAGAAGTCTTGCAAGATTTGGACACTGATTATGATTTTGTCTTTATGGATTCAGCCAAGTCTAAATATATCGTCTTTCTGCCTGAAATCCTAAAACGTCTTAAGGTAGGTGGTGTCATTGTCTTTGATGATATCTTCCAAGGGGGCGATATTGCCAAAGACATCATGGAGGTTCGTCGTGGTCAGCGCACGATTTACCGTGGCTTGCATCGTCTGTTTGATGCGACCTTAGATAACCCTGGATTGACTGCTAGTTTGGTCCCTATGAGTGACGGACTTCTTATGCTTCGGAAAAATTCTGAAAATATTATCTTGCCAGATTAAGCATTATTTAAGTAAGTGTGGTATAATAGCAGAGATATTGACAATTTAAGGAGTAGATAGAATGGCTAAAGAAAATGAAAACCTTGAGTCAACAGAAGAAACTGTTGAAGAAGTTGTAGCAGACAAAGACGCAGAACAAGAGCATCTTGATCGCCAAAAAGAAGAAGAGGAAAGCATCGCCCTCGCCAGTGAAAAAGCGAAAGAAAAAGCAAAACGTGCTAAAACTAAAAAGACACGTGATGCTGGTAAACCAAGCTCAGGTGGTCGCTTCCTTGGAGGTCTTGCCCTTGTAGCTGTTTCAGCTCTCGTTGGTGCAGGTGCTATGTATGTTTCTCTAGGTAACAAAACAACTGAAGAAACAACTTTGGTATCTATGAAAGGTGATACTGTTACTGTTGGTGATGTTTTTGATTCACTTAAAGGTAGCAGCCAAACACAACAAAGTGTTTTGAGTGCAACTTTGCAAAAGGCTCTTGAAAAAGAATATGGTAGCAAAGTCAGCAAAGAAGACGTTGACAAAGCTTATAAGCAAGCTTCAGAACAATACGGAGATCAATTCTCACAAGTACTTGCAGCCTATGGTCAAACAGAAGAGTCATACCGTAATCAAATCCGTACACAAAAATTGGTTGAGTATGCTGTTAACCAAGCCGCACAAAAAGATTTGACGGAAGCAAATTACAAGGCTGCCTATGATAACTACACACCAAATACAGAGGTGCAAGTGGTTTCAACTACTGATAAAGCAGTGGCAGATAAAGTAGACTCTGAAGCTAAGGCAGAAGGAGCAGATTTCTCACAAGTAGCTAAAGATAACAGCTTGGAAGTGACTTCTAAGACAGTTAACTCAGCTTCTCAAGACTTCCCAGCAGATGTTTTGACGGCAGCCTTCAAACAAGATGCTAATGCCGTCTCTGACGTGGTGACTGTTTCAAACAGCTCAACTGGTGCTGCAACTTATTACATCGTCAAAACTGTTTCAAAATCTGAGAAAAATGCAGATTGGAAAAATTACAAGGATGATTTGACTAAGGTTATCATCAATGGTAAGAAAGCTGATACTAACTTCACTAACTCAGTGATTGCTAAGGTCCTTAAGAAATATAATGTTAAAGTTGTAGACAAGGCCTTCAGTGCAATTCTTGACCAGTATGTGACTGGTTCTGGGGCTTCATCAAGTTCATCATCAAGCTCTAGCAAATAAATCACAAGATAGAGTTGATAATGCTATTATCAGCTTGACCTAAGACCTAAAACACGTTAAAATGGAGAGTGGCTGAAAGTTCTAATATCATGACATTTTTAGCCTTCCCTTTGAGATTGGTAATCATCGCTTCTGATACAGAAAAATGGCGGTCGCTGCGAGCCATGGACGAATCTGGTTACTTGCTACTCAAAGTTCACAATTAAAGACAAATAAGAATGACAAGTTCATTGAATGAAGGTGGTACCGCGGTTCACGTCGCCCTTCGTTTAGTGGTCTTGTCTTTTATTCTTTGGGTATTTTCTGAATGAAATGTATGACAATATTGGAGGTAGCGTATGAAAACCTATTTTGTCAAACAGAAGTTTCGATTGGGTGGCGAACGCTTTGATATCAAGGATGATCAAGGTAGAGTTGCCTATCAGGTTGAAGGATCCTTTTTCAAGATTCCAAAGACCTTTACGATTTTTGGTGAGGATGGTCGTGAGATTAGTCATATCACCAAGGAACCGCTTAGTCTCTTGCCTAAGTTTACAGTAGACTTGCGGGATGGTTCGAGTTTTTACATTCGAAAAAAATTAACCTTTCTTCGTGATAAGTATGATGTCGATAATCTTGGCTTGCGAATAGAGGGTAATATTTGGGATTTGGATTTTCAACTGCTTAATAGTCAAAATCAGGTAGTTGCTAGGATTCAAAAGGAGCTCTTCCATCTGACATCGACCTATACTGTTACTGTTTATGAAAATACTTACGCCGATTTGGCCATTTCCCTGTGTGTTGCTATTGACTATGTGGAAATGCTCGAGAATAGCTCAAAATAAAAAACAATTAATTAAGGAGAAACAATGAAACAACTTACTTCAGCACAAATTCGTCAAATGTGGCTTGATTTCTGGAAATCAAAAGGTCACGCTGTTGAACCATCAGCTAACTTGGTTCCAGTTAACGATCCAACCCTTCTTTGGATTAACTCAGGGGTTGCCACTTTGAAGAAATACTTTGATGGCTCTGTGATTCCTGAAAATCCACGTATTACCAACTCACAAAAAGCTATCCGTACCAACGATATCGAAAACGTTGGTAAGACAGCTCGTCACCACACAATGTTTGAAATGCTTGGTAACTTCTCAGTTGGTGACTACTTCCGTGACGAAGCTATCGAATGGGGTTATGAGCTTTTGACAAGCCCAGAGTGGTTTGATTTTCCAAAAGACAAACTTTACATGACTTACTATCCAGATGATAAAGATTCATACAACCGTTGGATTGCTTGCGGTGTTGAACCTAGTCATTTGATTCCAATTGAAGATAACTTCTGGGAAATCGGTGCTGGACCTTCAGGACCAGATACTGAAATCTTCTTTGACCGTGGCGAAGACTTTGACCCTGACAATATTGGTATCCGTTTGCTTGAAGAAGATATTGAAAACGACCGTTACATTGAAATTTGGAACATCGTTTTGTCACAATTCAACGCAGATCCAGCTGTTCCACGTTCAGAATACAAAGAACTTCCTAATAAAAACATTGATACGGGCGCAGGTCTTGAACGTCTTGTAGCCGTAATGCAAGGGGCTAAAACAAACTTTGAAACAGACCTCTTCATGCCTATCATTCGTGAAATCGAAAAAATGTCTGGTAAAACTTATGATCCAGATGGTGACACAATGAGCTTCAAGGTCATCGCTGACCACATCCGTTCATTGGCATTTGCCATTGGTGATGGTGCCCTTCCAGGTAATGAAGGTCGTGGTTATGTCCTTCGTCGTCTTCTCCGTCGTGCCGTAATGCACGGCCGTCGTCTCGGCATTTCTGATGCTTTCTTGTACAAACTTGTTCCAACTGTTGGTCAAATCATGGAAAGCTATTACCCAGAGGTTCTTGAGAAGAAAGACTTTATCGAGAAGATTGTTAAACGTGAAGAAGAGACCTTTGCACGTACTATCGATGCGGGTTCAAGCATGCTTGACGAGCTTCTTGCTAACCTTAAGAAATCTGGTAAAGATACGCTTGAAGGTAAAGATATCTTTAAACTTTACGATACTTATGGATTCCCAGTGGAATTGACAGAAGAGTTGGCTGAGGATGAAGGCTTCAAGATTGACCATGAAGGTTTCAAAGCTGCCATGAAAGAACAACAAGAACGTGCGCGTGCTAGCGTGGTTAAAGGTGGTTCTATGGGTATGCAAAATGAAACCCTTGCCAACATCACTGAACCATCTGAGTTCTTGTATGAAGCGGAAACTGCCGAAAGCCGTTTGAGCGTAATCGTTGCTGACGATGCTCGTCATGATAGTGTTAACTCTGGTCAAGCACTCCTTGTCTTTGAACAAACACCATTCTACGCTGAAATGGGTGGACAAGTAGCAGACCACGGTACGATCTCAGATGCAGCTGGTACAGTCGTTGCGCGTGTTGTTGACGTTCAACGTGCGCCAAATGGACAAGCCCTTCACACTGTTGAGGTTGAAGGTGAACTTGTTGTAGGTGCTAACTACAAACTTGAAATTGACCACACACGTCGTCACCGTGTTATGAAGAACCACACAGCGACTCACCTCTTGCATGCTGCCCTTCATAATATCGTTGGTGATCATGCTGTTCAAGCTGGTTCTCTTAATGAACAAGAATTCTTGCGTTTCGACTTCACTCACTTTGAGGCTGTAACTCCAGAAGAATTGCGTGCTATCGAAGAACAAGTCAACGAAGAAATCTGGAAAGCCACTCCAGTAACAACTATTGAAACAGACATTGACACTGCTAAATCAATGGGAGCTATGGCCCTCTTTGGTGAAAAATATGGTAAGAATGTTCGTGTCGTTTCAATCGGTGATTACTCTGTTGAGCTTTGTGGTGGTACGCACGTTGCCAACACTGCTGAAATCGGTATGTTCAAGATTGTCAAAGAAGAAGGTATCGGTTCAGGAACACGTCGTATCTTGGCAGTGACATCACGTGAAGCTTACCTTGCTTACCGTGAAGAAGAAGATGCCCTTAAAGCAATCGCAGCAACACTTAAGGCACCACAATTGAAAGAAGTACCTAACAAGGTTGCTAGCCTTCAAGAGCAGTTGCATGCTCTTCAAAAAGAAAATGCTGCTCTTAAAGAAAAAGCAGCAGCTGCAGCAGCTGGTGATGTCTTCAAAGACGTTAAAGAAGCTAACGGTGTTCGTTACATCGCTAGCCAAGTGGAAGTTTCTGATGCAGGTGCCCTTCGTACCTTTGCTGACCAATGGAAACAAGCAGACTACTCTGACGTCCTTGTCCTTGCAGCTCACATTGGTGAAAAAGTTAATGTCCTTGTAGCAAGCAAGTCTAAAGATGTTCACGCAGGTAATGTTATCAAGGTTCTCGCACCAATCGTATCAGGTCGTGGTGGTGGTAAACCAGATATGGCCATGGCCGGTGGTAGCGATGCCAATGGTATCCAAGATCTTCTTTCAGCAGTAGCAGAACAGCTCTAAGATGTGATACAATAAAAGTAACTTGAAAAGATAGGATGAAAATCCTATCTTTTTTTCTTTGTAAGTGGTATTGAAAGTAATGATTATTTTCGTTTCATAATTGAAATAGTGAATACTGGGTGGTATACTATTACAAATCATAAAAATTATAATAGTTTCAAGTAAAAGGGAGCTAGCGATGTTTGGACAAGACTTTGGTCATCGGTTAAGAGAGTTGAGATTAGCACAAGGATTCACTAAAGAAAAATTTTGTGAAGGGGATGAGGTTTTATCAGTACGGCAATTGACACGTATAGAAACAGGGAAGTCTCAACCTAAATTAGAGACCTTAGAGCACTTGGCAAGACGTCTGAATATATCTTTATCGGAATTGCTTGGAGAGAGGGCTATAGGCTCAAAGTTGCCGGTAGAATACCTCAATCTCAAATATCAATTGATGCATGCGACTAGTTTAGATAAGCCAAATAACCTAATGAAACTAGACGAAAAGCTGGGTAAAATTATTGATATCTATTATGATGATTTGCCAGTTGATGAACAGAGGGTCGTTGATATTTTACAGTCAAAACTTTACTCATATACTTCAAAGACACACCAAAAATTTGGCATGAGCATATTGGAGAAGAGTTTACCTTCATTATGTGAGAAAAGGGTATACACTATCAATGACCTACTACTTATAGAACTATATCAAATCTCGTTAGGAGATGGTGATAGTATGCGGTCAGATGGGTTTAGTGAAGGGACCTTTTATACCATTTGTAGGAATCTTATAAATAGTTATGATAGTATTCCCACGGAGTATCTATTTTTACTTAGGGATGCCTTATTAATGGTTCCAATAGTTGAATATGAACGAAAAAAGTTTCATTTATCGGAAGTAGCATTCAATCAACTGCATCACATTATGGAGGAAACTCAAGATTATCAGAAAAAACCAATTTTGAGAATGCTAGAGGGACAGTATCTATATGTTGTAAAGAATGATATTTTTGAGGCTAAAAAGGCCTATCAAGAAGGGATAATCTTGGCTAGATTGCTAGGAGACACCTCTTTAACTGACATCATATCAGAGAAAATGAGAGATGCTATGAAAGAATAGAGCAGGACATACGTGTCCTGTTCTTTTTTTCTAATATGCAGTATATTATACCCATAAGAAGAATTAAAGAATATAACTTATTTCATTGAGATTTTTGAAAATGACACAATCTAAAATAGAGTAATAAGGAGAATTATTATGAAACCTGCTACAAAACGTTTCACAACTTTAACCGCACTCGCTTTAACTTCCGTTCTATTACTTGGTGCATGTGGTAATAACAAGAAGGAAGCTACATTAACATCGAGCTCTAGTAAGGTTAGTCAGAAAGTGAAATCGACAAAACCATCTTCAAAAGAAAAAACGAAGAAGTCTGAGCAAAAGACAAAATCTTCTAGTTCAGAAGAGGTCTCAAAGGCAACCTCTGGAGAAACGGCTTCACAACCATCAGCCGGAAATGTTGCTGGATCTACTCAACAAGAAGTTGCTCCAACAAATCCTAGTGAAGAAACAGCTGGAGTAAATCAAGGAACTCCTACAGAACAACCAGCTGCTTCAGCGGAACAAACACCAGCTACCACAGTGGTTGATGCTACGGCAATGGCTAATGGTGATTTCTCTAGTGTTGCTGGTACCTATCAAAATGACTTAGGGGACACAATTACAGTATCCCCATCCGGTAGTGTAACCCGTGTTGGTGCTGAAAGTGGTTATAGTGATACAAGTAGTCAGCTCTTTAATGGTTTTGCTCAAGATGGCGGTTATGTAGCAGGATTTGCTCATAATGATGGACCAACTAGTGATCCAATTTTCTTTGATAGTAATGGACAGATTCGTTTCGGTTCTGATGCGATATATGGTCGAATGCATGTTTACAATAAATTAGATTAATGGTATTGTCCCTCGGTACTTAAGAAAAGGAAATTACAAGTAGTAGAAGGAGTACGCTTTAAAAATGTCTCAAAAAGAACATGGAGAAGTGAGAAGTACTAGTGGTACCTTAAAGGGGACCTATCACTATTTGGATTCTCCCAGTCCTCATTTGTTTCCGTTTGTCTTTATTAGTAACGTAACAGATAGCCTTCAGATGTTTCGCGTGTGTAAGAATGGAAAGCCAATTGCCTTTCCATTACTTCTACCAAATCAGTATAAAATTGTTTACATTAAGGACTTTCAAAATGTTAGCTCCTGCGATGAGATTACAGTGACTGAACATTTAGAAGAATACATCTATGATGAATCATAGTTAGACCAGATTGATACCTATAGTCAAATCAACCCAGAATGAATTAATTAATCTATTCAGATTTGCTTAATGTGTCAAGGAATTAGATGTAGCAAAAGCCCTCAGGTAGTTCTTGGGGGTTTTCTTAATTATAGTTATTTGAAAGAATTAGATATCAATTTTCTACAAAATAAAGTTTAGTAATAATATTGAAATAATTGTAAAAAATATTTCAAAGAGGTATAATAGGAGTGTGAAAACGGTTCCAATTTTTATCAAACAGCCTAGAAAGTGAGAGTGATCAAAATGAGAAAGGCATATGTTTTTAAGGAACGTCAACGTTACTCAATACGTAAATATTCTTTTGGAGCTGCATCAGTCTTGATTGGTGCGAGCTTGATGCTTGGTGGACATGCTTTGGCTCAGGAACAAGCCAATAGCGTAAATTCCAGCAAGGATTATGAAGTTTTTGTAAATAATTCTGAACCACTTCAAATCGACCAGGCCACTTCAGAAGCTGTTACCGATGTCCTCAATCAACCAGCTTCAAGATCTGAAGCGCCAAGACCTAAGCTTGCCAGCAGTGAAGGTGCTTCTTCTGAAGCTAGTAGTGTAGTGGCTAGCGAGGCTGCTTCTTTGGAAGTACCGGCAGAGGTTGCTCATTCTGCATCTGCTGTCGCTTCTGTTTCTAGATCAGAAGTGGCTAATCCACGTTCTGAAGTGTCATCAGTAGCTAGCTCTGAAGCAGCAAGTGAGACTAACCGTTCAGCAACTTCAGAAGTAGCAGAAGTTAGAGGTACTGACCGTGAAGCTGTCGAAACACGTCAGCCTGGTGTGGATGGTCCTGTGACTTCTGATGGTTCTCTTGATATCCCATCAAACGGTACTTTCTATTTCCGTCGCACAACTGAAATTCGTACAGCGCCTATCATGGATATCAAACCTACCTTTGTCTTTAGTGCAGGCGACCATGTTATCTATGATAAGGTCTTGAAGAGAGACAATCATCAATGGATTTCTTATATTGGTTATGACTATGAACGCTACTACGCTGATATCGCAGCATTGAAGGCTGAAAACACTAGTAGCACCACTGAAGCAACTAGAGATGAAGTCATCCCTGAACGTGGTACTTATTACTTCACTAAACCTGCAGATGTGAAGAATCAACCTAGCTTGACTGCCAAGACTGAGTTCAATTTTGATCCTGGTATGTCAGTCAACTACGATAGATCTTTGCTCGCTGACAACCACCGTTGGATTTCTTATGTGTCATATAATGGTACTCGTCGTTACGTTGACCTAGGTGCTGCTGCAGAGGCTGTGGCTAAACCAAGAGGCGATATCGCTATTGAAAGTCATGACAATGGTGACTTTAGTGTAGTTATCAGTAATGTTTCAGACCAAAACGGTGTCCTCGGGGTATCTGTTCCAATCTGGTCTGAAAAGAATGGTCAAGATGATATCATCTGGTACAATGCGACTCGTCTTAACAATGGCAACTACAAGGTTAACGTCAGTCTAACTGACCACAAGAATGAACGTGGTCTCTACAATGTTCATCTTTACTATGTTGAAACTAATGGTAAATTAGTTGGTGTGGGCGGCACAACTTACACAGTTCCTGCTAAGGTTGAAGAAACTCATACAACAACTAGTTATAGCCTTCCTGACTCAGGGACTTATACTTTCAAAGAACGCTCTAGCATTAAGGCAGAACCTCGTGTAGCAAGCCCAGAGTTGGCCTACTACGATGCTGGTATGTCAGTTAACTACGACAAGATTGTCAGTGGTGATGGTTACCAATGGCTTTCTTACCTCAGCTACAATGGCAACCGCCGTTATGTTGCCGTGGCTAAACTTGCTCAACAAGAAAGCAAACCAAGTGGCACTATCAATATTGAAAATCTCTCTAACCTTGGTTTCGACGTTCATATCACTAATGTTTCTGGTGGTGACAAGGCTATCCAAGGTGTGAGTGTTCCAGTTTGGACAACTAAAGACGGCCAAGATGATCTTGTATGGCACCAAGCTGACAGACAAAGTGATGGTAGCTACAAGGTTCGCATCAATGTTAGCGACCATAAGGCCGAAGCAGGCGAATACATTGTTCATCTCTACTATGTTCAAGATGGTAAAATGGTAGGTATCGGTGGCACTAGCACAACTGTTCCAGTTCAAAATGCAACCCGCCACAACCTTCCAGCTTCAGGTTCATACACCTTTACCGCTCGAACTGGTATCAAGACTCAACCTTTGGTAGCCAACCCAGATGTTAGCTACTATGATTCAGGCATGTCAGTCAACTATGACAAGGTTGTCAATAATGACGGCTATACATGGCTTTCTTACCTCAGCTATTCAGGACATCGTTTCTATGTGGCTATCGCACCAACGAGTGTGACTAAACCTGTAGAACAACCTGTTCAACCAAGCACACCATCATCTGGTACCTATACTTTCAAAGAACGCTCTAGCATTAAAGTAGAACCAAGTGTAGCTAGTCCAGAGTTGGCCTACTATGATGCTGGTATGTCCGTTAACTATGACAGATTGGTGACTGCAGATGGTCATACATGGCTCTCTTATGTTAGCCATGGAGGTAACCGACGTTATGTTGCTATTGATGGTAAGGCAACAGCAGTTGCTCAACCAGCAAGTCCAAGTCTAGCTGCAACTGGCACTTATACCTTTACCAAACCTAGCTCTATCAAAGCTCAACCAAGTGTTGCTAGTCCAGAGTTAGCCTACTATGATAAAGGCATGTCTGTTCGCTATGACAAGGTCCTTACAGCCGATGGCCACACCTGGTTGTCTTATGTAACCTATAGCGGTGCAAGACGCTATGTGGATATTTCTTAAGAGTTTTAACATCACTCTCTTTTGAGGGTGGTGTTTTTTAGTTGATTGAAGCAAAAAAAATGTTACAAACTATTGCTTTTTTGTAATAAAAATGTAAAATAAGTAAAGAGAACAATAAATCTCATTTTGAATAAATAAGAGAGGTTCATTTATTAAAGAAATGCTCTAACTTAGAATTTCTCTTAAGATTATGCTAAAGGAAGTTATGCCATGCTTAACATCTATGTTTTAGAGGATCATTTTATCCAACAAAATCGTATTGAAGAGGTTATTCATACGATTCTTAAGAAAAATAACATTAAAGTAGGCGACTTTGAGGTTTTCGACAAACCCAATCAACTGTTAGAGTCTGTTACCGAGAGAGGGTCTCATCAGCTCTTTTTCCTGGACATTCAGATTAAAGACGATACTAAAAAAGGCTTGGAAGTGGCTAAGCAGATTCGCAAGAATGATCCCTATGCCAATATTGTTTTCTTCACGACCCATTCAGAGTATCTTCCCTTAACTTTTCAATACCAACTGGCAGCTCTAGACTTTATTGATAAGTCTTTGGAGGGTGAGGACTTTCAAAAGCGTGTGGAAAGTATTATCTTATTAACCTGCAAAAAGATACAGAGTCAGAATCCAGAAGACGCTTTTCGGATTGAGAATGCTAAGACTGTTATTCAGGTTCCTTTTCATGATATCTTGTACTTTGAGACGTCAGATATTGTTCATAAGGTTATCCTTTATACTAAAGAGGAGCAGATTGAGTTTTATGGCAGTCTCTCTCAAATTGAAAAGAGTGACCCTAGACTGTTTAAATGCCACAAATCTTTCCTTATCAATCCAGAAAATATCATCAAATTAGATAAAAGTACGGGGACAGTCTATTTTGAAAATGGTGGCATTTGCTATGTTTCAAAGTTGAAACTAAAGAAATTGCTTGAGAGAATCAGCCTATGACAGCAATCAATTTTTTGTTGGATAATCTAGACTTTTTAGCGGAGATTATCCTCTTTATTCTCATTTATCAATACATTACCTCCGAGAAGATAAAGCTAAGATGGTATATCATCATCCCCTTGATTATCCGATTTTTGTTTGTGCTTTCTCCAGCACTATCCTATGTTTTAGGGCATGCCTTCTTGGTTGTTTATTCCCTCTACAGAAATCGTTATGGCAATAGGTTATTAGATATTTTCTATGGCTTGTTTCCAATCATCATAGAAAGTCTTGTTCACAATCTTATTATTTATGGGATTGCCTTGGTCATCAATCGTCATTATCTGATTGTACTTAACCATTTTCATTTAAACCTTGTCATTGAGTTGCTAGTCTTTCCTGTGTTTTGGTTAATCATTAAGACCTTAAAAGTGGATTTCAAAGCATTGAACTATGGTTTTCGAAAGTCATTTTCAAAGTACTTTTTATTACTTATAGATATATCAATGTTATCTTATGCCCTCCTTCTCCAATATATTACCTTTTTTGTGCAACAGAGCCCTAGAGGAAGAGATTGGCATGTTTATCTCGTGGTGACCTATGCTTTACTCTTTCTTGCGACCCTTGTTTATATCAATGCGACCTTCAGTGAGAGACTAAAAGAAGAAGTCCTACTCCAAAAAGATAGGCAAATGAGTGATTTGGCTCATTATAGTCAACAAATCGAGCAACTCTATACGGATCTTCGTCGCTTCAGGCACGATTACCTAAATGTCTTGTCTAGTATCAAATATGGCATTGACTCCAAGGATATGGCTATTATTTCCGATATCTACGATAACATTCTTGAAAAAACAAAGACTCGGATTGAGGGGAAACAGTACGAAATTGCCAACTTGATTAATATTAAAGATGAAGCCGTTAAAGGTGTCCTGGCTAGTAAAATTTTGGAAGCACAGGGACAGTCTATTACCATTCACCTTGAGGTCAGTGATATCTTTGAAGTATCGAGGATGGAATTGTTGGATTTCATAACAGTGTTGTCTATTTTTTTGGATAATGCTATTGAAGCTAGTCTGGATAGCAGTGCTAAAGAAGTAAACATTGCTCTTATCAGTGGAGAGACAAAGGTAGTAATAGTGGAGAATACCATTGCTCAAGAATCTATCAATACAGTCGGTATCTTTAAACTTGGTCGCTCAAGTAAAGGAGAGGGCCGCGGTATAGGTCTGTCCACTGTTCGAGAGATTTTAGGGAAGTACCCTAATTGTTCTTTGTCAACACAATCTAAAGACTATCGTTTTAAACAGACACTAAAAATAGAAGATGTGGTTTGATTATGACGAAAAAACCACCGTTTATGACTTCAATGAAAAATTTAGCTGTCTATATATTATAATAACCTAGTAAATTATCAGAAAAGGAACATCACTCATGAAAAATACAAGTAAACTCATTGGTATCGTATTAGCTCTTATTGTAGTTATCCTCGCTGTCTTCTTAGTGACTAAGTTTAATAGTCATGAGTCAGCGCGTGTTAGCACAAGTAGTAGCCCAGCCAAAACGGTTAAGAAGTCATCTTCAAGCTCAAGTAAGGCTGTTAAGAAGGATAAAAAATCAACTCAATCATCATCTTCAGCAGTTTCAAATGAAGAAAATGGAAATCAGGCCTCAGCAGTAGCACCTAAAGCTTCTTCTCAAGAACAAGCTCAAGCAGGCGCTACAGATGGTGGACAAGTGGCTGAATCTGCAGCTGGAACAGATAAGGCTAAATCTGAGAAGAACACAAATAATAGTCAATCATCGCTTGACTTTGGTGCCCTTGACAATGGTGATATTAGCTCTCTTGTGGGAACTTGGACTAATGCGAATGGTGAATCAGTTACAATTAACGCTGATGGTACAATTATCAAAAACTCAACAGGTTATACTGCTCAATTGAAGCCTCAAGGAGTTTCAGATAATACATTCAATGCATCAGTTGTATCTCAAGATGATAGTGTAGCTTTGTCTGCAGTTGCCGGAGTATCTGGAAGCTCAGATTATCTTGTTATTGGGGCAAACGGACCATATTACCGTAACTAGTATGAAAAAGATTGCTATTTGAATAGTGATCTTTTTATATTTTTTCCACTTTTCCTAACAAAATTACGAATAAATAAGTATGACTTGCTTTGGCTTCCGATTATGACAAAAATTGGACAGTTTATGATTTAGGTGTGAACAAGTCAAATAAATTTGGTATACTAATGGTCAAGTGAGAAATATTTAGTAATATTCTGTAAAATACTTGTAATATTTGTCGCCGAGTGTTACAATCAACCTGTAACATCAATTCGATAGAGAGAATAATTGATATGAAACGAGAAAAATTTTTACACGAACAACAACGTTTTTCCATTCGTAAATATTCATTTGGGGCAGCATCAGTTCTTTTAGGAGCTAGTTTGGTCTTTGCAGGTCAAGCTTTGGCTGATGAGCATCATGAGGTTTCAACATTTTCAGATGCCACTTTGCGTGCTACCTCAGATAGTGATGCTGTGACAGCAGCTGATATTTTCAGTGGAGTAGCAACAGATGGGGCAGCGTCAAGTGAGAAGGCTAGTCAAGTCTCAACAACTAGCCAAACTGCTAGTGAAACTGCCACTAGCGAGGCTACAAGTGAAGTGAGTGCTAGTACCTCACAAGCAACAGATAAAACTTCTGAATCAATAGCTGCCAGCTCAGAAGCAACAAGTGCTACAAATGCTTCATCTGAAAAAGCCACTAACCTTGATGTATCTGCCTTAACGAGAGCAGCTGTCAATACTAGTTTGGTGAGCCAACCAGCTACAACTACAGACAGCGACCTTCCAAGCCAAGGAACTTATGTCTACAAGGAACGTACAGAGGTTAAGAATCAACCTAAGGTATCTGCCAAGGCTGAATTTTATGTGAATCCAGGGGATAGCGTCCTTTACGATCAAGTCGTGACAGCTGATGGCTACCAATGGATTAGCTACAAATCATACTCTGGCGTGCGTCGTTATGCGCCAGTGAAACCAGTGGCAGCTGGTAGCGGTAACGGTAATAGTGGTAATGGGGATGGCAAACCTTCTAATGGCGCTCAAGCCACAACAGGTGCTTTGGATATCCCAGCGACAGGAACTTACTACTTTACACGTGACACAGATATTAAGAAAGAACCAAAAGCAGACCTCAAACCTACTTTTATTTTCGGTAAGGGTGACCATGTCATCTATGATAAAGTTTTGACAGCTGATAATCACCAATGGATTTCTTACCTTGGTTATGACTATGTTCGCTACTATGCAGATGTTGCGACTTTGACACCTGCCAAAGCTGAAACACCAACTGTTAAACCAACAGAAACTAATCAAGTAAAACCAGAAACTACTGATGCTGAAAAGCTTCCAGCAAGTGGCACTTATAATGTGACACGTAGCTTGAATGTTAAAAATGAACCTAAGGCTTCTGCAGAAACGCTTTATACCTTAGAAAAAGGCTACAAAGTGAACTATGACAAGGTATTGACTGCGGATAACCACCAATGGATTTCTTACATTAGTTACAGTGGTACACGTCGTTATGTGGATATTGCGACCTTGAAAGCTACTGAGTCTAAGCCACAAGAAAATCGTGTTTCTGGTAACCTTACTATCAACAACCAAACCTCTAATGGCTTTGATGTAGTCATTACTAATGTTTCAGGTGGTGGCAAAGAAGTTAAAGAAGTTCGTGTTCCAATTTGGTCAGATAAAAATGGTCAAGACGACCTTACATGGTATCATGCCGACAAACAATCAGATGGAAGCTACAAGGTTCATGTAGACACAGCTAGTCATAAGGGCGATGCGGGTACTTATTCTGTTCATCTTTACTACATGTTGAATGGTAAGAGGACTTATATCACAGAAACCAAAGCTACAGTGCCTCAAGCCACTGAATCTCAAGTGACTGGAAAATTGACCATCAACAACCAAACCTCTAATGGTTTTGATGTAGTCGTAACCAATGTTTCAGGTGGCGGCAAAGAAGTTAAAGAAGTTCGTGTCCCAATTTGGTCAGATAAGAATGGTCAAGATGATCTTACTTGGTATCATGCCGACAAACAATCAGACGGAAGTTACAAGGTTCATGTAGACACAGCTAGCCATAAGGGCGATGCTGGTACATATTCTGTTCATCTTTACTATATGTTGAATGGTAAGAGAACCTATATCACCGAAACTAAAGCTACAGTGCCTCAAGCTACGGAATCCCATGCAACAGGGAAATTGACAAATAACGGTTCTTACTACAGTGTTCGTGGTAAATATGATGATATTATCATTGTCAATAAAAAACATGGTCTTTCTAAGGATTATAATCCAGGTGAAAATCCTACAGCTAAGTCAGCCTTTGTTCGTCTTCGTGACGATATGATTAACCAAGGTTTGAATGTTGGACGTTCATACAGTGGTTTCCGTTCTTATGACTATCAAAAGACTCTTTACGACGACTATGTTAGCCGTGATGGTCAGGCAGCTGCGGACCGTTACTCAGCTCGTCCTGGATATAGCGAACACCAAACTGGATTAGTCTTTGATTTGACTGATAAATCTGGTAATTTGCTTGAAGATTCACGTGCTAGTCAATGGCTTAAAGACAATGCACATAACTATGGCTTTATCGTGCGTTTCCAAGCAGGTAAAGAAGCGTCAACCGGCTACATGCCAGAAGCATGGCACATCCGCTATGTGGGTAAAGAAGCTAAAGACATCCACGATTCAGGTTTGAGTTTGGAAGAATACTTCGGTATCGAAGGTGGCGATTATGCTGCTAGCAGCAAACCTGCTGAAAGCAAACCAGCCACTACAGGTACTATCAACCTTCCAGCGACAGGAACTTATACCTTTACAGGTCGTGCGTCAATCAAGGCAGAAGCTAAAGTTTCAAGCCCAGAATTAGCCTACTATGACAAGGGGATGAGTGTAAACTACGATAAGGTTCTCACAGCTGATGGCCGTCAATGGCTTTCATACGTGACCGCAAGTGGTGCTCGTCGTTATGTTGACATTGCAGCAGCCAAGGCAGAGGCTAAGCCAGAAGTAAAACCAGTTGCTAAACCAGCGGATAAACCAAGTCTCCCTGAATCAGGCACTTATACCTTCACAGGTCGTGCGTCAATTAAGGCAGAAGCTAAGGTTTCAAGCCCAGAGTTGGCCTACTATGACAAGGGCATGAGTGTAAACTACGATAAGGTTCTCACAGCCGATGGTCGTCAATGGCTTTCATATGTGACAACAAGTGGCAACCGTCGTTATGTTGATATTGCAGCAGCCAAGGCAGAGGTTAAACCAGAAGTCAAACCGGTTGTGAAACCAGCGGATAAACCAAGTCTCCCAGAATCAGGCACTTATACCTTCACAAGTCGTGCGTCAATCAAGGCAGAAGCCAAGGTTTCAAGCCCAGAATTGGCTTACTATGACAAGGGCATGACTGTTAACTATGATAAGGTTCTCACAGCGGATGGCCGTCAATGGCTTTCATATGTGACAACAAGTGGTGCTCGTCGTTATGTTGATATTGCAGCAGCGAAGCCAGAAGCAAGTCAACCAGCTGCAAAACCAAGTCTCCCAGAGTCAGGTCGTTATACCTTCACAGGTCGTGCGTCAATCAAGGCAGAAGCTAAGGTTTCAAGTCCAGAGTTGGCCTACTATGACAAAGGCATGAGTGTTAACTATGACAAAGTTTTGATAGCAGATGGTCACACATGGCTTTCATACATGACAGTGAGTGGTGCCCGTCGTTATGTTGATATTGCTTAAAGAAGTAATGAATCAGGTTGGACAATGTGTCCAGCCTTTTTTGATAGACTTTCTTTATCATGAGATTGAATTTTTCAATTTTTGTGACGTCTTTTGGAGTGCTATAATGGTTAATATAGAATCGAGGTTACTATGAAAATCGCATTGGTACAGATGGATGTTGCTCACGGACAGCCTACGGAAAATAAAAAACACGTCAAAGAGATGCTGGAGAGGGCACTTGATGACAGTCCCGATGTCATTGTGCTTCCTGAAATGTGGAATACAGGCTATGCTTTAGATGAACTGGATGGGCTTGCAGACAAGGAAGGTTTGGACTCTCAAGGATTCTTGTCTCATTTTGCTAGGAAAGATGCTGTGGCTATTATCGGAGGGTCCGTTGCTATTGAGAAGGACGGCAAATTCTACAACACGACCTACGTCTACAATAAGTCTGGGGAACTAATCAATACCTACAGCAAGGTTCATCTCTTTGGCCTTATGGCAGAGGACCAGTACATGTCTGCTGGGTCGGATGAGTCTGTTTTTGAGCTTGATGGTGTGACAGCTGCCAGTGTTATTTGTTATGATATACGTTTTCCTGAATGGGTGCGGACACAGATGGCACAAGGGGCCAAGGTACTTTTTGTGGTAGCGCAGTGGCCAGAACCTCGTGTGCAGCAATGGGAGATTTTGTTAAAGGCGCGTGCGGTTGAAAATCAAGCTTTTGTAGTTGCTGTTAATCGTGTCGGGACAGGACCAGACGATGTCTTTTCAGGACATTCTATGGTTATAGATCCACTTGGAAATGTGGTCTTGCAATCCAAGGAGCATGAGGAGGGCATTTTTACGGCTGATATTAATCTTGAAGAGGTAGATAAGGTTCGAGGTCAGATTCCTGTTTTTGAGGATCGTCGCACGGACTTGTATCATTAAGGAGCGTATATGTTATTTGAAGAATCGGACTTATTGAAGGTATTGCCAGAACAGTTTTTTGCAGGTTTGGTGGCTAAGGTGAATGCTAAGGTGGCGGAAGGAGCAGATGTGATTAATCTAGGTCAGGGCAATCCCGATCAACCGACTTATGATCATATTGTTGAGGCGCTGTGCCTTTCAGCGAAAAATCCTGCTAGCCATAAGTATTCACAGTTTCGAGGCAATCGTCCTTTTAAGGAAGCAGCTGCTAGTTTTTACGAAAAACATTATGGGGTTGATTTGGATTCGGAGCGTGAGATTTGTGTCATGGGTGGAGCTAAAATTGGACTAGTGGAATTGCCTCTAGCGTTGATGAATCCTAGTGATCTCCTGCTCTTGCCTGACCCAGGTTATCCAGATTACCTATAAGGAGTGAGCTTAGGCCGTGTGACCTATGAAACCTTTCCTTTGACCGCTGAAAATGATTTCTTGCCAGATTTGGATGCCATTCCTGAGGAGACAGCTCGCCGAGCTAAGTTTATCTATATCAATTATCCGAATAATCCGACGGGGGCTGTGGCGACTAAGGCCTTTTATGAAAAGTTAGTTGCTTGGGCGAAAACTTACGAAGTAGGAGTGGTGAGTGATTTAGCCTATGGAGCTTTGGGTTATCAGGGCTATGAGAATCCTAGCTTCTTGTCAACACCTGGTGCTAAAGATGTGGGCATTGAGTTCTATACTTTCTCGAAAACTTTCAATATGGCTGGTTGGCGTTTGGCCTTTGCAGCTGGGAATGACCAAATGATTGAAGCCTTGAATCTGATTCAAGACCATCTTTTTGTGGGAATCTTTCCTGCCTTGCAGGAGGCTGGAATTGCAGCCCTCTTAGACACTAAATCTGAGGAGGCTGTTGCCCAACTGAATGCGACTTATGATAGGCGTCGAGATGCTTTTGTTCAGGCAGCTGCTAAGATTGGTTGGCAGGCCTTTCCATCCAGAGGTTCATTCTATGCTTGGATGCCTGTGCCAGAGGGTTACACCAGTGAGAGTTTTGCGGATCTTTTGCTTGAGAAGGCCCATGTTGCTGTGGCACCAGGTAAAGGATTTGGTCCTGCGGGTGACGCTTATGTTCGTATTGGGCTTTTGGTAGAGCCAGAGCGTCTGGTAGAAGCGGTCAATCGTATCGCCAACTTGCATTTATTTAATAACTAGATAGTGATCATGAAACCAAGTAGTTGAAAAAGACTGCTTGTTTTTTCATATTAATTTCAATTCCCCTTGACAAATGAATAAAAATGCAATAAACTAGTTACATATTTATACAAAAGGAGTGCATAAATGAAAGTTTCAATCGTTGGTATCACTGGTTATAGTGGTTTAGAGTTAGTTAAAATTTTGAATAATCATAAAAAAGTGGAACTTGTTTCTATTCACGCAACCAAGGAAGTGGGCCGACGATTGTCTGATGTGTATCCCTATCTGACAGGTGTTTGTGACTTAGATATTGAAGCTTATGATGCGGAAAAGATTATGAAAAAGGCGAATTTGGTTTTCTTTGCCACACCTTCAGGAGTTGCTAGTTCGCTTGCGGAGGAATTTGTTCAAGCTGATTTTCCTGTTATTGATTTATCTGGGGATCATCGCTTGCCGGCAAATGTTTATCAAGAATGGTATAAAAAATCACCTGCTAAGCAGGGTGTTTTGAATAAATTTACATACGCATTATCAGAATATACAGATGTGAAGGATAAGAAATTCATTGCCAATCCTGGATGCTATGCAACAGCGACGGAGTTGGCCTTGCTTCCTTTGGTTGCTTCTGATCTGATTGAGACGGATAGTGTCATTGTGGATGCCAAGTCTGGTTTAACTGGTGCGGGTAAGGCTTTGAGTGAGTCTAGTCATTTTGTCAATGTTCACGATAATTACGTGACTTATAAACTCAATCATCATCAGCATATTCCTGAAATTGTTCAAACCTTGCAGACCTTTAATCCGGAAATGCCTGAGATTCAGTTTTCAACGTCGCTTTTACCAGTTAATCGCGGAATCATGGCTACGGTTTATTGTAAGTTGAAGAAGGACGTTACTGTAGCTGATGTGGCTTCAGCATTCACAAAGGCTTATAGCGATAAACCCTTTGTACGTGTTCAAGACAGCTTGCCAGAACTGCACAACGTAATCGGATCGAATTTTACAGATATTGGCTTTGCCTATAATGAAAAAACCAATGTTCTGACTGTTATTTCGGTCATTGATAATTTGATCAAGGGTGCTGCTGGACATGCAGTGCAAAATCTCAACCTCATGCAGGGGTGGGATGAGACAGAAGGTTTGCTTCTGACACCGTCATACTTGTAGATGTAAGCATAGAGTTAGGAGAAAAAATATGAAAGTCATTGAAGGAACAATTGCCAGCCCGTTAGGATTCTCAGCAGATGGTCTACATGCGGGATTTAAAAAGAGAAAAATGGATTTTGGTTGGATTGTCTCTGAAAAACCAGCCAGTGTGGCAGGTGTTTACACGACCAATAAGGTGATTGCAGCTCCTCTAATTGTGACCAAGACCTCTGTTAAAAAGGCTGGAAAAATGAAGGCTATCGTTGTTAACTCAGGTGTAGCCAATTCTTGTACAGGGACTCAAGGTTTGGAGGATGCTTACACCATGCAGGAGTGGACCGCTGAAAAGCTAGGTGTTGAACCAGACTTGGTTGGTGTAGCTTCTACAGGGATTATCGGTGAGTTGCTACCAATGGATACCTTGAAAAATGGTCTTTCCAAGATAGTGGTTAATGGGAATGCGGATGATTTTGCCAAGGCAATTTTGACGACAGATACAGCAACTAAGACTATTGCTGTGACGGAGACTTTTGGACGTGATGTGGTCACTATGGCTGGTGTCGCTAAGGGCTCAGGTATGATTCACCCTAATATGGCGACCATGTTAGGATTTATCACTTGTGATGCTAATATTTCTAGTGAAACCCTTCAATTGGCCTTGAGCCAAAATGTGGAAAAGACCTTTAATCAGATTACGGTTGATGGGGATACTTCGACTAATGATATGGTTCTGGTCATGTCAAATGGTTGCACGCTCAATGAAGAAATTCTGCCAGATACACCAGAGTTCGATAAATTTTCGAAGATGTTGAATTTTGTGATGCAAGAGTTGGCTAAGAAAATTGCCAAGGATGGAGAAGGTGCCAATAAACTCATCCAAGTTGATGTGGTCAATGCTCCTAATGTCCTTGATGCACGTATGATGGCAAAATCTGTTGTCGGTTCAAGTTTAGTTAAAACAGCTATCTTTGGTGAAGATCCCAACTGGGGACGTATTTTAGCTGCTGTTGGCTATGCTGGTGTGGATGTTCCTGTGGATAATGTTGATATTAAGATTGGCGGTCTGCCAGTCATGTTGGCCTCTAGTCCTGTTTCCTTTGATGATGAAGAAATGAAAGACATCATGCATGATGATGAAATCACTATAACGGTAGATCTTCATGCTTGTCATGAAAAAGGAACTGCATGGGGGTGTGATCTTTCTTACGATTACGTTAAGATTAATGCCCTCTACCATACTTAAGTTATCTATGACAAAGGAGTTAACTGATGACTACTGAATATATTGTAATCAAGATTGGTGGAGTAGCCAGCAAGCAGCTAACTCCTGAGATATTGGTTAAACTGTCCGAATGGCAGCAGGCTGGTCAAAAAATTGTTATCGTCCATGGGGGCGGTTTTGCTATTAATCAGCTGATGGAGGAGAATCATATTCCAATTCACAAGGTCAATGGTCTTCGTGTGACGGGTCAGTCAGATATGGCCTTGATCAAAGAAGCATTAGTTGACATAGTTGGGAAAAACTTAGCAGGTGAGCTGACAACTGCAGGTTTGCCAGCCTATCAGCTTGTAGATGAATTGCCAGGCCTTGTCCATGCTGATTTCTTAGATCAAGAGACCTATGGCTTTGTGGGTGAAGTCAAAAACATCACCAATCAGACCCTAGTGACACTTCTATCTCAAGGAAAGCTCCCCTTGATTCCTAGCTTAGGCTATAGTGAGCAGGGAGATTTGCTCAATATCAATGCCGATTACCTTGCCAGAGCTGTGGCAATTAGTCTAGGTGCCAAAAAACTTATCCTTATGACAGATGTCAAGGGTGTTTTGGAAAATGGTCAGGTTTTGGAGCAGCTGAACTTTGTGGACGTTCAGAAAAAAATAGATTCAGGTGTGATAACTGGAGGCATGATTCCTAAAATTCAAAGTGCTGTTCAGACAGTTCAAGCTGGTGTTGAGCAGGTCATTATTGGTGATAACCTGACAGACGGTACCATAATCAAGGAGTAAGAAATGACAAAACTTTTTTCAAATTATAAGCGGGCAGCGATTGATTTTGCTTCGGCCCAGGGCAATTATTTGACGGATACAGATGGCAAGACCTACTTGGATTTTTCATCAGGTATCGGGGTAACCAATCTGGGTTACCATCCCCATGTCAATCAGGCTTTGACAGAACAGGTGGGGAAGATTTTGCATCAGTCTAATCTCTATCACAATCAGTTGCAAGAAGATGTTGCTGACCTTTTGATTGGTGATAAGGACTATCTGGCTTTTTTCTGTAACAGTGGTGCAGAGGCCAATGAGGCAGCTATCAAAATTGCCCGTAAGGCTTCAGGTAAACAAGAAATCATTACCTTCCAAAATTCCTTCCATGGTCGAACGTTTGGATCCATGTCTGCCACTGGTCAGGATAAAATCAAACAAGGCTTTGGTGAAGGTGTGCCCCACTTTAGCTATGCTATTTTCAATGACATAGATAGTGTCAAGGCCCTAGCTAGTGACGAAACAGCGGCTATTATGTTGGAGTTGGTTCAAGGGGAATCAGGTGTTCAACCTGCGGATAAGGCCTTTGTTAAGGCTTTGGCTGACTTTTGTAAGGAGATGGGTATTTATCTTATTGTAGATGAGGTTCAGACAGGACTTGGTCGTACTGGTAAGCTTTATGCTTATGAGCACTACGATATTGAACCAGATATCTTTACTCTGGCAAAAGGTTTGGCAAATGGGGTGCCAGTTGGTGCCATGCTTGCTAAGTCATCTCTTGGAGAAGCCTTCTCTTACGGAAGTCACGGCTCTACCTTTGGAGGAAATAAACTGGCTATGGCGGCGGCCAAAGCTACGCTTGAAGTTATGTTGGTCCCAGGTTTTCTAGATACTGCCCTTGAAAATGGAAACCAGCTACAAGCAAAATTGCAAGCAGCTTTATCTGATAAAGAGACGGTTACCACTGTACGTGGCTTGGGCTATATGATTGGGATTGAGACTACTGGCAATTTAGGAGAATTGGTCCAGTCGGCTCGAGATAAGGGGTTAATTGTCTTAACTGCAGGGACAAACGTGATTCGTCTTTTGCCACCAATAACCCTAAGTGATGCTGAAATTGAAAAGGGTGTGGCTCTCCTATCAGAAATATTTGACTAGAACATAAAAATCACTTGATTCAAGAATCAAGTGATTTCTTTTACTCATTGTCAGTATCAATCTCGCTGAGAAGTCCTTTAGCTGTTGTTGTTGGCAGAATACGGACACGATTAAGTGAGAGAAGACCATCCTTGGCACTGGCTAGCCCTTCGTTGGTTGTTAGTCCTAACTTGTAAGTTTTCTTAGCTAGGTCAAGTGTCGTTTGATTGTAGCGACCTGATGGGTAGGCAATGGTATTGACCTTGGTATTGAGTTTATTTTCAAGGAAGTCAATAGAATCCGTTAATTCAACCTTTTGTGTCGCCTTATCAGTGGTTGACAAATCGGGGTGGTTAACCGTATGAGACTGGAAGCTCATACCGTGAGCCATCATTTCTTTCATCTGTTTGACGGTAAGATTTCCAGCGTTCCCTTTCTTGACAAAGCCAGTGATAATATTATTGGTTGCCTTAGCCTTGTATTTTTTGAGAATCGGATAGGCGATAGTATAGAAATCTTCGTTACCATCATCAAAGGTCAGCCAGACAACCTTCTTAGCAGGTAGGGCGTTTTCAGTGAAGGCTTTGTAGGCTTCTTCAGGCGTTAGGAAGTAGTATCCTGCCTTCGCCAAGGCCTTGATTTGTGCCTCGAAGAGGTCTGGGTCAACGATAAGGTTGGCGTTGGAGGCTTCAGATGGATCCATGACGTGTACCGCATGATACATGAGGATAGGGATTTGGACAGGTTCGTCATAGGTTTTCCATTTAGCTGTCGTCTTAGACTGACTGGTCTGAGCCTGTTGTTGCTTGCTTTTCGACTGATTTGGTCGGTTAAGCATAAAGACTGCTAGTAAGCCAAGAAGGACAATATTTAGGAAAAGCAGAAGAAGGTTCAGTTTCTTTCTGTTAGCTTGAGTTGTTTTTTTCTTTTGAGAAGTCATTGTATCCCCTTTCAAATAGGTCTAGTTATTATTCTAACAAAAATGGGATGGAAATGCACAGAATTTTCAGTAAAAAGAATACTTGCCTCCTTAAATGGCAACAATATTCTGTCAATTCCGATAGAAATGTGGTACAATTAAAAAAATGTATGTTTTTAAGGAGAAATCGTAAATGTCTATTAAAATTGGATTGCTTGGCTTTGGTACAGTAGCTAGCGGTATTCCTTTCCTCTTGAAGGAAAATGGTGAAAAGGTTCTTGCAGCCTCACGTGACCAACTCGAAATTGCCAAAGTTTTGGTTAAAGATGACGAGGAAAAAAATCGTCTTATCGCTGTCGGAAACGACTACAATTTTGTCACAAATGTTGACGAAATCCTTAACGATGAAGAGATTCAAATCGTTGTTGAATTGATGGGTCGTATCGAGCCAGCTCGTACCTTCATCACAAAAGCACTTGAAGCAGGTAAAAACGTTGTTTCTGCTAACAAAGACTTGATTGCTACTCATGGAAAAGAGTTGATTTCTCTTGCCCAGGATAAGGGAGTGGCTTTCTACTATGAAGCTGCTGTTGCTGGTGGTATTCCAATTTTGCGTACTTTGGCTAACTCTTTGACGTCTGATAAGGTGACACGTATCCTTGGTGTGCTTAACGGAACATCTAACTTCATGATGACTAAGATGGTTGACGAAGGTTGGTCATATGAGGACGCTCTTAAGACTGCCCAAGAACTTGGTTATGCTGAAAGTGATCCAACTAACGACGTTGAAGGTATTGACGCTGCTTATAAAGCTGTTATCCTTAGCCAATTTGGTTTTGGTGCCACAATTGATTTCGACGATGTGACTCACAAGGGGATTACAAACATCTCTACTGATGATGTAGCTGTTGCTCAAGAATTGGGTTATGTCATCAAATTGGTTGGTGATGTGCGCGAAGTAGAATCAGGTATCTCAGCAGAAGTGTCCCCAACATTCTTGCCAAAAAATCACCCACTTGCTAGCGTTAACGATGTTATGAATGCAGTCTTTGTTGAATCTATCGGTATCGGAGAATCAATGTACTACGGTCCAGGTGCTGGTCAAAAACCAACAGCAACATCTGTTTTGGCAGATATTATCCGTATTGCTCGTCGTCTTTCAGATGGCAATGTTGGTAAACCATTTAATGAATTCCGTCGTGACTTGCCATTGGCTAATCCAGCAGATGTTAAGAGCAATTACTACTTTGCCCTTGATACGCCAGACGAAAAAGGTAAAATCCTTCACTTGTCTGAAATCTTCAACTCAGAAGATATTTCATTTGAACAAGTCTTGCAACAAAAAGCAAATGGCACAACAGCTCGTATCGTTGTGATTACACATGCTATGTCTAAGACACAACTCAAAGCTGTTACTGAAAAACTTGAAGCAGCAGAAGACTTCACTGTTGTCAACACATTGAAAGTTTTGTCTAACTAATTGATAAGCCCATACTGGTGCGTATAAGAAAGGTATTCAAGGAGAAAAGTCGCTGATGGCTTTCCTCCTTTTGGTGTATTATTATGAAAATTACTGTTCCAGCAACATCTGCCAATATTGGTCCAGGTTTTGACTCTGTGGGTGTTGCCGTTTCTAAATATTTGACAGTCGAGGTGCTTGAACCTGCGGATGCATGGCATATCGAACATGAATTGGGAGATATTCCTTCAGATGAAAATAACCTCCTCATTTCAACTGCCTTGCAAGTTAAGTCTGATTTGCAGCCCCATAAATTGGTGATGGCATCAGATATTCCCTTGGCGCGTGGGCTAGGTTCTTCAAGTTCTGTTATTGTCGCAGGAATCGAGTTGGCCAATCAATTGGCAAACTTGCAGCTCTCAGACGATGATAAACTTGATATTGCAACCAAGATTGAAGGTCATCCGGACAATGTTGCCCCAGCTATTTTTGGGAATCTCGTTGTAGCCTCTTATGTGGATGAACATGTTAATAGCATCGTGACAGACTTTCCAGAGTGTGCCTTTGTAGCCTTCATTCCGAGCTATGAACTTAAGACGTCTGATTCACGTGGGGTACTTCCAAGTGACCTGTCTTACAAAGAAGCTGTAGCTGCATCATCTATTGCAAACGTTGCCATTGCTGCCCTCTTTGCAGGCGATTTGGTTAAGGCGGGACATGCTATTCAAGGGGATATGTTCCACGAACGCTACCGTCAAAAATTGGTTAAAGAATTTGCGACTATTAAGGAATTGTCAGGTCAATACAGTGCTTATGCGACCTATCTTTCAGGCGCTGGCCCAACAGTTATGACCTTGACGCCAAATGATCAGGCTGAAGCTCTTAAAACGGCTATCGATGGTCTTGGTTTAGATGGTGAAACCTTCATCCTGTCTGTGGATAAAGCAGGTGTTGTGGTTGACTAGAAAAAATCAAGGGCTACTCTTTGGTCTAGCCACCTATATTCAATGGGGATTTTTATCCCTTTTTTGGAAGCTTTTAGCAGGTGTTTCGGCTTACAACACCTTCTCGTGGCGGATTGTTTTTACAGTGGTGACTATGCTGACTTACGCCCTAGTCGCTAAGCAAAATACACGTTTCAAAGGGGAGCTTGTGGAACTTTGGCAGGATAAGAAAGCCTTGCTTCGTATGTTACTTGCTAGTTTTCTCATAGCAGCTAACTGGTTGATTTATATCTATGCTGTGGGTCATGGTCAAGCGACGCAGGCTAGCCTGGGCTATTACATTATGCCTATTGTTTCTATCCTGTTTGCCCTCATTTTTCTTTGTGAATCATTGAGTAGGACCATGTGGGCAGCAGTAGTATTGGCCTTTATAGGAGTACTGGTTCTTGTTGCCAATACAGGAAAACTTCCCATGGTTTCATTGGGGTTAGCTCTGAGCTTTGGTTTCTATGGTCTAATCAAAAAAGGGGTTAGGCTCTCCAGTGACGTAGCCATGCTAGTAGAAAGTGGCTTGCTACTACCTTTTGTAGCTATCTATCTCGTTTTCTTTTCTCCAGAATCATTTTCTTCCTATTCGAGCATGGAAATGTTTCTCCTAGCCATATCCGGTATGGTGACGGCTGTTCCCTTGCTTTGCTTCTCAGAAGCAGTCAAAAGGGCACCGCTTAACCTTATTGGTTTCATCCAGTATCTTAATCCTACGATTCAACTTCTCGTAGCCATCCTCATTTTTGGTGAGACGGTCAGCTTTGGAGAGTTGAAAGGCTTCCTCTTTATCTGGATGGCCATACTAGTCTTTGTAACTGGCCAAATAGTAACATTTCGTAGAAGTTCCTGATAGCTATCGGGAACTTTTTATGATGTTGTCCTAAAAATGAGCCAAGTTTATCTGACAATTTTAGAACTTTAAGATATAATAGTAGTATTAGATTAAAATAGCGGAGAATTTTATGCGAAAAATGAAAAAGCTAGCGGGCTATCTGCTTCTGCTCGCTATCCCAGTTGCCATCGCTGCAGGCCTGTTTATCTTTAACGGTTCAGGTTATCGCTTGTCAGAACAAGATGCGGCAGACATTGCTTACAAAAATGCAGGTGTCAAAACTTCTGAGATTTCTCAATCAACAGTTTCGAAAGCACGTTCTGGGCTTCACGGAAGTTATGAGATTAGTTTCACAACGTCAGACAACCATTTTGAGTATACAATTGATGGTCAGTCAGGATCTATTTTGAAACATAAGAGTGACCATCCAACAACTAAGGATGAGGATGACGCTCAAAAAGGTGAAGAACCTAAAGACGAGACTCAACCTAGTGAAAGCAAGGAAGAGACAGCTGTATCAAAAGAGACTGCGCAAACAACAGCTCTTAACCATGCTGGCCTAGCTGAAGGTTCTGTGACAAACTTGAAAACGGAATTGAAGACTGAAGGAGATGGTAAGGTCTACAATATCAGCTTTGACTATGCTGCTAGCGGTCTACGTTATAAATACGCGGTAAATGCTGATTCGGGAGCTATCGTAGCCTATACGACTGAGTATCTCACAGGGGCTGCGACTCCTGCTCAGTAGGTCGCAGATAGAGTGAAAGCTCTCCTTATTAAGGAAAATCCTTGCAATTTCTCTGAAATGGTGTAAACTTAAAGTGAAAACGGTAACAGTAGCTGTAGATGTTGCCGTAGAATCAAGGAGGCTTTGACCATGAAAGAATTCCAAGCATTTAAAGACACGCTTAGCAATAAGGCTCTCAAAGCCATTTACGAAGAAAGTAAATTGGAAGTCCAAGACGAAACAACTGAAGGTACAGAAGCCTTCTCACTAGCCTTGGCAACCCAAATGGCTATCAATCTACTCGAAAGCTATGAAAAATGGCTAAAAGAAGAAAGAGCTAAGGAAGAAAAATAAGATGAAATCCTTGTCGAAAGATAGGGATTTTTCTTATGAAAATAAAAAATGAAGCATTGTATTTCTATTTCAAGGTGGAATCTGTAGTCTGACTTATTGTGATAACATCTTCCCCACAATTTCATTTGTCTTGAGATTAAAAATGTGATAGAATAAGACCATTCAGAGGTGCTTTGAAGCCCATTTGTCACAGGAAGCGGTGGTACTGAGAAATCCGCACAAATGTCAAAGCTGGTTGCTGATGGTCAAATTGAATCAAGAAAGCTGTGAGTGGTTACCACTCAAAACTGGGTGGTACCGCGGATACACATTCGTCCCTGTCATATTATGGCAGGGATTTTCTATATCTTTTAAAGAACCAAGACCGACGGTCGCAGGTGAATTTAGAGATATTGATGCAGACGGAGCGAAAGCGAAGTCTACGTTCCTACCAAAGGAGGGTGACATGAAGCAATCTTTTGAGACCAGTAAATTGTATTATGGTTTTCCCATTTTTATCTTGGGTTACCAGGACCAGACACATGGCTATAATGTGACGACTTGTAGTTCTTCCTATAGTCTAGGAGATTGGCTGGTCATCGGGGTTGGTAGCGAGGAAAATGCGGCAGACCAGATTAAACATTATCAGAAGTTCACAGTGAATATTCCTGATGAAAACCTCATGCTTGAGATGGAACAGGCTGGTTTTATTAGTCATCGTGAAAAGATTGCTAAACTTGCCCTAGATTTCCAACCTTCTAAACTGACACAAGCACCTATTTTGGATGCTTGTCCAGTCGTTTTGGATTGTAAGGTAGACAGAATTATTGAGGAAGATGGTATCTGTCATATCTTTGCTAAGATTCTAGACCGTCTGGCTGAATCTGATTTGTTGGATGACAGGGGACATTTTAAAAATGACCGCTTTGCACCGACTTACTTTATGGGTGATGGTCATAAGCGTGTCTATCGCTATCTAGATGACCGAGTCGACCCCATGGGAAGCTTCATCAAGAAAGCGAGGAAGAAGGATGACAAGAGCTGAATTGCCAGAACGAATCGAAACGGAGCGCCTTCTTTTACGAGTCCGTACAGTGGCGGATGCTGAGGATATTTATGCCTACGCTAGTCTCCCAGAAGTTTCTTACCCAGCAGGTTTTCCACCTGTCAAGACCTTGGAAGATGAGATTTATTATCTGGAGCATATCCTTCCCAAGCGCAATCAAAAGGATAATCTCCCAGCAGGCTATGGAATTGTGGTCAAAGGGACTGATAAAATCATCGGCTCTGTTGATTTCAACCATCGCCACGAAGATGATGTGCTGGAGATTGGCTATACCTTGCACCCCGACTATTGGGGTCGAGGCTTTGTGCCCGAAGCGGCACGTACCTTGATTGACCTAGCTTTTAAAGAATTGGGGCTTCATAAGGTAGAATTGTCTTGCTTTGGGTACAACCTTCAAAGTCAACGAGTCGCTGAGAAGCTTGGCTTTACTCTTGAATCTCGCATAAGGGATCGCAAAGATGTCCAAGGCAATCGCTGTGATGAGTTGAGATATGGCTTGCTGAGGAGCGAGTGGGAGGTGGAGTAATGAACTTGACTATCGAACAAATCGTCTCTATAATTAGTGCAGTTGGGATAAGTACAATCGTTAGTGCTATAATCGCATTCATTCAAAATAATAAAAAGAACAATTTAGATTTTGTTACAAAAGAACGATCAGAATGGCGAAAAAAATTAAAAGAAATAATATCAGAATTAAGTGATGATTCTAAAAAAGAATCTGCCATAATCAAGTTGAAATCAGAAATAAATCCATATGGGAGAAATATGGAGTTTAAGAATACCAAGCCGTATTATATGAAAGAAGGGCATATTTGGGATTTACTAGATCGTGGGGATGATGTTGATTTTGATAGGTTAAGATTCTATATTGAGTTGCTATTAAAATTTGATTGGGAACGTTCAAAAAGCGAAGTAAGATTTAAACCTACTAAGACTATTAATAGAGTTCTGAATTGCCTTTTATTTTTTTTATCTCTTTATTGTATTTATCATATAGTATCTTTTAATATTCAAAGTGGCGGAAATAATCGCCTACATGAAATAAATCTTGTAATCTGTATTGTTGCGTATTTGTTTGTTTTAATACAGCCACTTATAACAGATACTATTATTTCAAATCCACCTGAAAAAGAAGAGGTACTAGCAGGGATATTTATCATATTTTATGCATTTCCGTTTGTTTATATAATATGGAATCTAATCTATATATTTAAATTAAACCCGTCTTTTTACTTCATTAGTGTTATATTAATTTTTGCATATGAAATCTTCTATTTGTATCAACGTTATATTTATGAAGATACTTATGTTAGTGAAATAAAGAGATATTTAAAACTAAAAAGTAAAAAAGCTCAATTAGAAGCTAAGCTTACAAACAGAATAAGAAATAGAGAAGACAAGCTGAAGCAATATAAATATGATGTAACAACTATCAATTCACTAAATAAACGTTTAAAAAAATTAAAAAGAAAGTTAACAACAAAAAATAGACCACAAAAATATATGTGGCATCCTATTTTATTTTGTAGATACAGGAAAAATAGGAAACGAATTATTAAAGAAGTTAAAAGAATAATTAAGGAGAACACACATGTCTAAAGAACTTTCACCTAAATACAATCCAGCCGAGGTTGAGGCTGGTCGTTACCAAAAATGGCTTGACGAAGATATTTTCAAGCCGTCAGGCGATAAAAAGGCTAAGCCTTATTCTATCGTCATTCCACCACCAAACGTAACTGGTAAACTTCACCTTGGTCACGCTTGGGATACAACTTTGCAAGATATCATCATCCGTCAAAAACGCATGCAAGGTTTTGATACGCTTTGGCTTCCTGGTATGGACCACGCAGGGATTGCGACTCAAGCTAAGGTTGAAACTCGTTTGGCTGAAGACGGCATTTCTCGTTATGACCTTGGCCGTGAAAAATTCCTTGATAAAGTTTGGGAATGGAAAGACGAGTATGCGACAACTATCAAGCAACAATGGGGCAAGATGGGGCTCTCTGTAGACTACTCGCGTGAGCGCTTCACCCTTGATGAAGGTCTTTCAAAAGCAGTTCGTAAAGTCTTTGTAGAACTTTACAAAAAAGGCTGGATTTACCGTGGTGAATTTATCATCAACTGGGATCCAAAAGCTCGTACAGCCCTTTCTGATATCGAGGTTATTCACAAGGATGTCGAAGGTGCCTTCTACCACATGAACTACATGTTGGAAGACGGTTCACGTGCCCTTGAAGTGGCAACAACACGTCCTGAGACTATGTTTGGAGATACTGCTGTAGCGGTTAACCCAAATGATGACCGTTATAAAGATTTGATTGGTAAAAATGTTATCTTGCCAATCTTGAACAAGCCAATTCCGATCGTTGGGGACGAACACGCAGACCCTGAGTTCGGTACTGGTGTGGTTAAAATCACTCCTGCTCATGACCCTAATGACTTCTTGGTTGGTCAACGTCATAACTTGCCACAAGTCAATGTCATGAACGATGATGGTACCATGAATGAATTGGCTGGCGAATTCAACGGAATGGACCGCTTTGAAGCACGCAAGGCCGTTGTTAAGAAATTGGAAGAAATCGGTGCCCTTGTTGAAATTGAGAAAATGACTCACTCAGTTGGTCACTCAGAGCGTACAGGTGTGCCTGTTGAGCCACGTTTGTCAACACAATGGTTTGTTAAGATGGACCAATTGGCGAAAAATGCTATCGCAAACCAAGACACAGACGACAAGGTTGATTTCTACCCACCTCGTTTCAACGATACCTTCCTTCAATGGATGGAAAATGTCCACGACTGGGTAATCTCTCGTCAGCTCTGGTGGGGTCACCAAATCCCTGCCTGGTACAATGCTGAGGGTGAAATGTACGTTGGTGAAGAAGCACCAGAAGGTGATGGATGGAAACAAGACGAAGATGTCTTGGATACTTGGTTCAGTTCTGCCCTTTGGCCATTCTCAACTATGGGTTGGCCTGATGTGGAAGCAGAAGACTTCAAACGTTACTTCCCAACCTCAACCTTGGTTACAGGTTACGACATCATCTTCTTCTGGGTTTCTCGTATGATCTTCCAATCATTGGAATTCACAGGACGCCAACCATTTAAGAACGTCTTGATCCACGGTTTGATTCGTGACGAGCAAGGACGTAAGATGTCTAAGTCACTCGGTAACGGGATTGACCCAATGGATGTTATCGAGAAATATGGTGCTGATGCTCTCCGTTGGTTCCTTTCAAACGGTTCTGCACCGGGTCAAGACGTGCGTTTCTCTTACGAAAAAATGGATGCTTCTTGGAACTTCATTAACAAAATCTGGAACATCTCTCGCTATATCCTTATGAACAATGAAGGGTTGACCTTGGATGCGGCGCGTGAAAATGTGGCCAAAGTCGCTGCTGGTCAAGCAGGTAACGTTACAGACCGTTGGATTCTCCACAACCTCAACGAAACGATTGGAAAAGTCACTGAAAACTTTGATAAGTTTGAATTCGGTGTGGCTGGTCACATCCTCTACAACTTCATCTGGGACGAGTTTGCGGACTGGTATGTTGAGTTGACTAAGGAAGTGCTTTATAGCGATAACGAAGACGAAAAAGTCATCACACGTTCTGTCCTTCTTTACACCTTGGACCAAATCTTGCGTCTCCTTCACCCAATCATGCCATTCGTGACTGAGGAAATCTATGGCCAAATCTCTGAAGGAACAATCGTGACTGCTGAATACCCAGTGGTTCGTCCAGAGTTTGAAAACGAAGAAGCAGCAGCTGGTGTAGAAGCTCTTAAAGACGTGATTCGCTCAGTCCGTAACTCACGTGCAGAAGTAAACGTAGCTCCAAGCAAACCAATCACTATCTTGATCAAGACAAGCGACAGCAAGCTCGATGCTTTCTTTAATGATAATGTCAACTACATCAAACGCTTCACAAACCCAGAACATTTGGAAATTGCAGCAGATGTCGAAGTACCTGACTTGGTTATGTCAAGCATCATTACAGGTGCAGAAATCTACTTGCCACTCGCTGACCTTCTTAATGTCGAAGAAGAATTGGCTCGCCTTGAAAAAGAATTAGCCAAATGGCAAAAAGAACTCGACATGGTTGGTAAGAAACTTAGCAACGAACGCTTCGTAGCCAATGCCAAACCAGAAGTTGTCCAAAAAGAACGCGACAAACAAGAAGATTACCAAGCTAAATACGATGCGACAGTCGTACGTATTGAAGAAATGAAGAAATTGGTTAAATAAATCAACATCAGGCAGATTCTGGTAAATAGGCTAATATCAGAATCTGCTTTTTTTGTATTATTTTGATATAATCTATGTATTATATATTAAATAGTGGCATAAATGGAGTATAAAAATGGAAAATAAATTTCAATCAAAAGTCGTTCAGATTAATGACATTATTGAATGGTATACAAAAGGTGAACTTAATTATTCACCTAAATATCAAAGAAATAGTGTTTGGACTCAGAATGCAAAATCATATCTAATCGATACAATTCTAAGAGGATTTCCTATTCCACCTATTTTTTTACGTCAAAAAATAGATGTAAATACTAGAAAAACAACTAGAGAAGTCATTGATGGGCAACAGAGACTTCGTGCGATTATTGATTATGTTTACGAGGAAGAGTTTCCTGTCATGGTGAAGCATAACTCTGAATATGGAAATATGATTTACTCTAACTTGGACGATGAAACAAAATCAGATATTTTAAATTTCCAGATCATTGCTCAAATCGTAACAGAAGATGACGACTCTTCAATCTATGATATGTTCGCTAGATTAAATTCAAATAACGTAGCACTTAATAAACAGGAATTAAGAAATTCAGTATATTGGGGAGATTTTAAGGTTTTCATATATCAGCTCACATCAGATTATCGATATTTCTTTGAAAAGTATAATTTTTTTAAGGATAAAGAATATGCAAGAATGAACGATTATGAGTTCATGAATTCATTAATAATTTTGATTAATGAAGGTGTTGTTAGTGAAACTCCATCGATGATTGATAAATACTATGGAGAACATAATGAATCTTTTTCAGGTGCAGATTTTAGTAAAGAAATTTTTAAAGAATTAACAAATAGGTTAGATGATGTATTTGAGAAACTTGGTGGAATTTATTTGTTTAATAACAAAAACTATTTTTATTCTTTATTTGCTATTTTATTATCAACTTTATGCAGAGAAAAGTGGAGTGGTATTAGGGATTTTAATTTCACACAGCTACCAGATAATTTTGAAGAGAAACTTACTAAGTTTATAAGTAATTATAATCAATCAAGAGAAAAGGATTCCATTTTAAACGATGAGTTGCAAAATAAATATGAAAGATTAATTGGACTACATAGCAAAAGAACTACAAACCGACCAGAACGTTTAGAACGGATTAAATTGTTAGCAGAACTATTAGGTGTACAATGAATGTTGATGAAATCAAACAAAAAATACAAGAATTAAATGATTGGGCTAGAGACACTGACTGCTATGATATTGCCCTATTTCGAATTTGGCTGATTTTTGAAAAATATTTAATTGAAAAGTTTATTCAATACTCAATTGGTGAAACTGGAGATGCCCAATCTATTACTTATAAAATCAGATTTTTAGATAGAGAACACCTAAGTTATTTTTTAAAAGGTGATAGGACCTTTGTTGAGTATCTTGGTAAGATTGAGAAATTATCTAAACATATTTTTGAAAACAATCCCTTTACTATTATTATTGATGATGCAACTTATTCGAAAGTCTATAATGACTTGAAAATAATAAGAAACCAGGTTGCTCATGATAGTGATGAATCAAGAACAAAATTTTTTAAAGATTGTTTGTTTTCAAGACAACCTGACAAGAATTTAGGAGTAAATGAATACTTAAAAAGAAATACCAGTCGAACAATTACTCAATCGAATTATTCTAGATTAATAGAAGGAATAATTGATATTATCACTTTTATAGATAATCCTTTTTTTACCTAGTTTGCTTTTGATAAACTGTAGTATAAATGAGGCAGATAAAAGAACGCGACAAACAAGAAGATTACCAAGCTAAATACGATGCAACAGTCGTACGTATTGAAGAAATTGGTGAAATAAACAAAGAAGCACGGCGGAATGCCGTGTTTTTTCGTTAAAGAATCTTTATTTTTTCAGCTTTCTTTAAGCAACCCAAGCTATACTATAATCATCCTAATAAGTATTGCTGAACATGGTTCGGTAGAACTCACACCTCTGACGATGAGTCAGACAGTGAAACTTTCTTTTTTTCATAAATTTCCCAAACAAGTCTAACCTACCATAGTTAGGCTTGTTTTTTTTTGTAATAAGCAGACTAGTTTTTCATTAAAAGTAAACGCTTACGTAAAATTAGTGAAAACGTTAGGCAAAGTCAGTGAAAACGTCTAAAAAACCATCAATTCGTTGACTTTCGTGGAAAATAGGACTAAAATAACAGGGTAAAAAAAATTAAAAGGAGAATTCTACTATGAATCTAACTATCTTAGCCCTCGGTTTGGCCGTTATGGGTGTATCTGTTGGTGAGGGTATCCTCGTTGCCAATATCGCTAAAGCTGCAGCTCGCCAACCTGAGATGTTTAGCAAACTTCAAACATTGATGTTTACTGGTGTTGCCTTTATCGAAGGTACCTTCTTCGTATTGTTTGCCCTTAGCTACATTGTCTAATAGACAAATAAAAGATGAAGGAGGGATGAGCAGTGGAAACTACAAGTAATCCAACCGTCTCATTATTTGGGATTGATTTTGACTTGACTGTCCTTGCCATGTCTCTCTTGACAGTAATTATCGTTTTTGGAGTGGTTTTTTGGTCAAGTCGTAAGATGACCATTAAACCAAAGGGAAAACAAAATGTGCTTGAGTTCATCTATGAGTTTGTGAATAGTACCATTTCTCAAAGTCTTGGGAAATTTACGAAGAATTATAGTTTGCTCTTGTTTGTAATTTTCACCTTTGTTTTTACAGCAAACAACTTAGGTTTGCTTGTGTCTGTAAAAAGTGAGCATTACAATTTTTGGACTTCTCCAACATCGAACTTCGGTGTTACTATCACTCTTTCTTTGATTATTACCCTCATTAGTCATATTGAGGGGATCCGTAAAAAAGGGTTTAAAGGCTATCTAAAGGGCTACCTTTCACCATACCCAGCTATGCTCCCAATGAACATTTTGGAACAATTAACCAACCTTGCTTCATTGGCCTTGCGTTTGTTTGGTAACATTTATTCTGGTGAGGTACTTACTGGCTTGATTCTTCAATTGGTGACCTGGTCTGCTTTTGCAGCACCTGTATCCTTTGCTTTGAACCTTGTCTGGGTTGCCTTTTCAGCCTTTATCGGCTTTATCCAAGCCTATGTCTTTATTATCCTAAGTTCAAACTATATTGGTGATAAAGTCAACGAAGAATAATTAAGAAAGGGAGAAATGAAATGTCAATACTTATTAATAGTACGACACTTGGTAATATCATTATCACACTCGGCTCAGTTTTTCTCTTGTATTACCTCATCCGTAAATTCGCATGGGATCAAATTACAGGAATCTTTGCTGCTCGTGAAAAGAAAATTGCCACAGATATTGATAGTGCTGAAAATGCTCGTCAAGAAGCAGAAAGCTTGGCACAAAAACGTCAAGATGAGTTGGCAGGTGCTCGCACTGAGGCAGCTCAAATTATTGATGGGGCCAAGGAAACTGGTAAAACTCAAGAATCAAAAATCATTGCAGAAGCACATGATGAAGCTAAACGCTTGAAAGAAAAAGCAAATCAAGACATCGCCCAAAGCCGTGTGGAAGCACTTGCTGGCGTTAAAGGTGAAGTTGCAGACTTGACTGTCCTCTTGGCGGAAAAAGTTATGAAACAAAACCTTGATGCTAAAGCGCAATCTGACTTGATTGATAGCTATCTTGATCAATTAGGAGATGCTTAATGGATAAGAAAACACAAGCTCTTGTTGAGCAGTATGCCAGAAGCCTGGTAGAAGTCGCTTTTGAACAAGACGCCGTGTCAACAATCCAAGAAGAAGTAAGGCAAATCCTAACAGTTTTTGCTGAAACAAATCTAAAAACCTTCTTGTCGCAGGAAAATGTGACAAGTGAAGCTAAAAAAGAAAGTTTGAGCTTGTTTCAAGAGTCTTGTTCAGTATATATGAACAATTTTCTTGAGGTAATCTTACTCAATGACCGTGCCAACATTCTCTATGATGTGTTGAAATTGGTCCTTGAGCTCTTTGATCAAGAAGACAATACTTACGATGTTACAGTGACATCAGCAAGTCCCTTGTCTGAGGAACAAAAAGCCCGACTTTTGGCGATTGTTTCACAAAAATTTGAGATTAAGACACGTCGTTTAGTAGAAAAAATTGATGAGGACCTCATCGGAGGATTCGTCATCAAAGCAAAAAATAAGGTTGTTGACACGTCAATTCGCAGTCAATTGCAAACCTTTAAAACGAATTTGAAATAGAAAGTGGTGTGACTTTTGGCAATTAACGCACAAGAAATTAGCGCTTTAATTAAAAAGCAAATTGAAAACTTCCAGCCAAACTTTGACGTCACTGAAACTGGTGTTGTTACCTATATCGGTGACGGTATCGCACGTGCTCGTGGTCTTGATAATGCTATGAGTGGTGAGTTGCTCGAATTTGAAAATGGTGCCTATGGTATGGCCCAAAACCTTGAAACTAATGATGTAGGTATCATTATCTTGGGGGATTTCGTAGCAATTCGTGAAGGCGATATTGTTAAACGTACTGGAAAAATCATGGAAGTTCCAGTTGGTGAAGCCCTTATTGGTCGTGTAGTAAACCCACTTGGGCAACCAGTTGATGGTCTTGGTGACATCGAAACAACAGGTTTCCGTCCAGTTGAAACACCTGCTCCAGGTGTTATGCAACGTAAATCAGTTTCTGAGCCATTGCAAACGGGTCTTAAGGCCATTGATGCCTTGGTTCCAATTGGACGTGGTCAACGTGAGTTGGTCATCGGGGACCGCCAAACTGGTAAAACTTCAGTAGCCATTGATGCGATCTTGAACCAAAAAGGGCAAGATATGATTTGTATCTATGTGGCTATTGGTCAAAAAGAATCAACAGTTCGTACACAAGTAGAAACGCTTCGTAAACATGGTGCTCTTGATTACACAATCGTTGTGACTGCCTCAGCATCACAACCATCACCATTGCTTTACATCGCACCTTACGCTGGTGTTGCAATGGCTGAAGAGTTCATGTATAACGGAAAACACGTCTTGATTGTTTATGATGATTTGTCTAAACAAGCCGTGGCCTACCGTGAACTTTCATTGCTTCTCCGTCGTCCACCAGGTCGTGAAGCCTACCCAGGGGATGTCTTCTATCTCCACTCACGTCTTTTGGAACGTTCAGCTAAAGTTTCAGATGATCTTGGTGGTGGTTCAATTACTGCCTTGCCAATCATCCAAACGCAAGCCGGAGATATCTCAGCTTATATCGCAACAAACGTTATCTCAATCACAGATGGACAAATCTTCTTGCAAGAAAACTTGTTTAACTCAGGTATTCGTCCAGCCATTGATGCGGGTTCTTCCGTATCACGTGTAGGTGGATCAGCGCAAATTAAAGCGATGAAGAAGGTTGCTGGTACACTTCGTCTTGACTTGGCTTCATATCGTGAACTTGAAGCCTTTACGCAATTTGGTTCAGATTTGGATGCTGCGACTCAAGCGAAATTGAACCGTGGTCGTCGTACAATCGAAGTTTTGAAACAACCGCTTCATAAACCACTTCCAGTTGAGAAACAAGTTGTTATCCTTTACGCTTTGACACACGGTTTCTTGGATAGTGTTCCGGTTGATCAAATCTTGGATTTTGAAGAAGCACTCTATGACTACTTTGATAGTCACCATGAGGATATCTTTGAAACTATTCGTACAACTAAGGATCTTCCTGAGGAATCTGTACTTAATGAAGCTATCCAAGCTTTCAAAGATCAGTCAGAATACAAATAGAAATAGGGAGGACAGCATATGGCAGGCTCTCTAAGAGAAATCCAAGCAAAAATTGCTTCAACTAAGAAAACGAGTCAAATCACAGGAGCCATGCAAATGGTTTCTGCCTCAAAATTGACACGTTCTGAGCAAGCTGCTAAAGATTTCCAAATCTATGCCTCAAAAATTAGACAGATCACAACAGATCTTCTACATTCAGAATTGATTAATGGTTCGTCAAATCCAATGTTGGATGCACGCCCAGTTCGTAAGACAGGTTACATTGTCATTACTTCAGATAAAGGACTTGTTGGAGGTTACAACTCAACAATTCTTAAAGCTGTGTTGGACATGATTAAACGTGACCATGATTCTGAAGATGAATATGCTATCATTTCTATTGGTGGAACGGGTTCAGATTTCTTCAAGGCTCGTAACATGAATGTTGCTTTTGAACTTCGTGGCCTTGAAGATCAACCTAGTTTTGAACAAGTCGGAAAAATCATTTCTAAAGCTGTAGGAATGTATCAAAATGAACTTTTTGATGAACTCTATGTGTGCTACAACCACCATGTCAACAGTTTATCTAGTGAGGTTCGTGTGGAACAAATGCTTCCTATCGCTGATTTGGATCCCAATGAATCAGAAGGTCATGTGTTGACCAAGTTTGAATTGGAACCAGATCGTGACACTATTTTGGATCAACTCTTGCCACAATATGCGGAGAGTCTTATCTACGGTGCTATCGTAGATGCCAAAACAGCTGAGCACGCAGCTGGTATGACTGCAATGCAGACAGCCACTGACAATGCGAAGAATGTGATTAACGATTTGACAATCCAATATAACCGTGCGCGTCAAGCTGCCATCACTCAGGAAATTACTGAAATCGTTGGCGGTGCAAGTGCACTTGAATAGCTAGAGATTTGTCTTAATTAGACACACATGAAAAAAGGATGATTGTCATCCAGAAAACTATCATAAGGAGAAAACAATGAGCTCAGGCAAAATTGCTCAGGTTGTTGGTCCTGTTGTAGACGTAGCGTTTGCAGCTGGTGATAAACTTCCTGAGATTAACAATGCATTGGTCGTTTATACTGATGAACAAAAGTCTAAACGTATCGTGCTCGAAGTAGCTCTTGAACTTGGAGAAGGTGTGGTTCGTACCATTGCCATGGAATCTACTGATGGATTGACTCGTGGACTAGAAGTTCTGGACACTGGTCGTCCAATCAGCGTTCCTGTTGGTAAAGATACCCTTGGACGTGTCTTTAACGTTCTTGGTGATACCATTGACTTGGAAGCACCTTTTGCAGACGATGCAGAGCGTGAACCAATTCACAAAAAAGCACCAACTTTCGATGAATTGTCAACATCTACTGAAATCCTTGAAACAGGGATTAAAGTTATCGACTTGCTAGCCCCTTACCTTAAGGGTGGTAAAGTCGGACTCTTCGGTGGTGCCGGTGTTGGTAAAACCGTTCTTATTCAAGAGTTGATTCACAACATTGCCCAAGAGCACGGTGGTATTTCCGTGTTTACAGGTGTTGGTGAACGTACACGTGAAGGTAATGACCTTTACTGGGAAATGAAAGAATCTGGCGTTATCGAGAAAACAGCCATGGTCTTCGGTCAAATGAACGAACCACCTGGAGCACGTATGCGTGTTGCCCTTACTGGTTTGACAATTGCGGAATACTTCCGTGATGTCGAGGGTCAAGACGTTCTTCTCTTCATCGATAACATCTTCCGTTTCACTCAAGCAGGTTCTGAGGTTTCTGCCCTTCTTGGTCGTATGCCATCAGCCGTTGGTTACCAACCTACACTTGCTACTGAAATGGGTCAATTGCAAGAACGTATCACATCAACTAAAAAAGGTTCTGTTACATCTATCCAAGCCATCTACGTTCCAGCCGATGACTATACTGACCCAGCGCCAGCTACAGCATTTGCTCACTTGGACTCAACAACCAACCTTGAACGTAAGTTGACACAAATGGGTATTTACCCAGCCGTTGACCCATTGGCATCAAGCTCACGTGCCCTTTCACCTGAAATTGTTGGTGAAGAACACTACGCTGTTGCGACTGAAGTTCAACGTGTGCTTCAACGTTACCGTGAATTGCAAGATATTATCGCTATCCTTGGTATGGATGAATTGTCAGACGAAGAAAAAACATTGGTTGGACGTGCTCGTCGTATCCAATTCTTCTTGTCACAAAACTTCAACGTTGCTGAACAGTTTACAGGTCAACCAGGTTCTTATGTTCCAGTTGCTGAAACCGTTCGTAGCTTTAAGGAAATCCTTGAAGGTAAATATGACAATCTTCCAGAAGATGCCTTCCGTAGCGTAGGTCCAATTGAGGATGTAGTAGCTAAAGCTAAAGCTATGGGCTACTAATGAGGTGAATATATGGCACAAATGACCGTACAAGTGGTAACTCCGGATGGTCTCAAATATGACCACCATGCCAGCTTTATCCACGCGGTTACTAAAGATGGTCAAATTGGTATCTTGCCAGGCCATATTAACTTGATTGCGCCACTTGAAGTGGATGAACTCAAGGTTCGTCGTGTGGATGACGAGAGTCACGTCGATTGGATTGCCGTAAACGGTGGTATCATCGAAGTTAAAGATGATTTTATTACTATCGTTGCCGATTCAGCAGAACGTGAACGCGACATTGACGTTTCTCGTGCCGAACGTGCCAAGCAACGTGCCGAACGTGACTTGGAAGAAGCAACCAAATCTGACCGTATTGATGAAGTTCAACGTGCTCAGGTTGCTCTCCGTCGAGCACTTAATCGTATCAGTGTCGGTACAAAATAAGATAAACAAAAAACGAGACTTAGGTCTTGTTTTTTGTTTGTCGTAAGAGAAAATACGAGAAGCAGCAAGCCTATCAAAGAAAGCTCATTGTAAAACCTATCTGAAGGTAAGTTAAAAAATTAGATTTCCAGTCTTGAAAACGGTTAATTTAGCTTTTACTTTAGTTTAAGGTATCAAAGTGTTATAATATAAGCTGTTAGCTTTATATTTTAAGAGAAAATGTAGAGTAACGTAATAGAAAGTATGAGTTTTTTAAAGATATGAAAATTGAAAAGAAGCATCTTTTAGATTACACCATCTTGATACCTTATTTAATCTTATCCGTGGTTGGTTTGATAGTAGTGTATTCAACAACGAGTGCTCGTTTAGTAGCCTTGGGGGCCAATCCCTTCGCATCTGTCGTGAACCAAGGAGCCTTCTGGTTGGTATCCTTGTTCTCTATTTTTTTCATCTACCGACTGAAATTGAACTTTCTCAGGAAAGATAAGCTTTTGGGTGTTGTTATTGCCTTTGAGATTTTACTTTTAGTCATTGCCAAATTTTTCACTAGGGAAATCAATGGTGCTAATGGTTGGATTGTGCTTGGACCCTTGTCTTTCCAACCAGCAGAGTACCTTAAGATCATTGTTGTCTGGTTCTTGGCACACACCTTTTCAAAAAAACAGTCTGCCATAGAACGGTATGACTACCAAGCTTTGACGAAGAATAGATGGATTCCAAGGAATGGTAAGGAGCTGAATGACTGGCGTGTTTATTTGCTCGTTATGATTGGTTTGGTTGCTATCCAACCTGACTTGGGTAATGCGGCCATCATTGTATTGACTACGGTAGTTATGTTTTCAATTTCTGGTGTCGGCTACCGCTGGTTCACGGCCTTATTTGCTGGTATTGTAGGAGTTTCATCTGCCTTCCTAGGTTTAATTGCCTTGGTAGGGGTACAAACCATGGCTAAGGTACCTATCTTCGGTTATGTTGCCAAGCGTTTCGCAGCTTATTTTAATCCTTTTAAGGATTTGACAGGATCAGGTCTACAGTTATCTCATTCTTACTATGCTATGAGTAATGGGGGCTGGTTCGGGCTTGGACTTGGAAATTCGATTGAGAAAACTGGCTATCTTCCAGAAGCTACAACAGACTTTGTCTTTTCAATTGTTATTGAAGAGTTAGGCCTTATCGGAGCTGGCTTGATTTTGGCTCTCCTCTTTTTCCTCATTCTTCGTATTATGATTGTGGGGGTTAAGGCCAGAAATCCATTTAACTCTATGATGGCGCTGGGTGTGGGAGCTCTCATGCTAATGCAGGTCTTTGTTAATATCGGAGGAATCTCAGGACTGATTCCATCAACAGGGGTTACCTTCCCTTTCCTTTCGCAAGGTGGTAACTCGCTTTTGGTAACTTCAGTTGGGATAGCCTTTGTCTTGAACATCGCTGCTAATGAAAAGCGTGATAATATTGTTCAAGCTATTGAGGAAGAATTGTCTCAGACTCAAGAATTAGAAAGTCAAGATGAAAAAATTGTACCTTTAAGAAGAAGTCGTTAATTCGGCTTCTTTTTTTACTTGATAGCGTTTTGCATTAGTAAAGGTAATACTAAAAGCTTGTAGAAGTAGTAGAAATAGAATTACTGAAAGAAATATTTGTGATTACTCTAAAGAAAAATTGAAAACTATATAAAATACTTGCAATTCTATGACATTTTGATAGAATAGTAGAGTAAAGTTAGACTGTATTGCCTACTGTCTATCTATAAAATATATTTTATTGGAGGCTTTTCCTAAATGGCAAAAGAAAAATACGATCGTAGTAAACCACACGTTAACATTGGTACAATCGGACACGTTGACCACGGTAAAACTACTTTGACAGCTGCTATCACAACTGTATTGGCTCGTCGTCTCCCTAGCGCAGTTAACACACCAAAAGACTACGCTTCAATCGACGCTGCTCCAGAAGAACGTGAACGCGGTATCACAATCAACACTGCACACGTTGAGTACGAAACTGAAAAACGTCACTACGCTCACATCGATGCGCCAGGACACGCGGACTACGTTAAAAACATGATCACTGGTGCCGCTCAAATGGACGGTGCGATCCTTGTAGTAGCATCTACTGACGGACCAATGCCACAAACTCGTGAGCACATCCTTCTTTCACGTCAGGTTGGTGTTAAACACCTTATCGTCTTCATGAACAAAGTTGACTTGGTTGACGATGAAGAATTGCTTGAATTGGTTGAAATGGAAATCCGTGACCTTCTTTCAGAATACGATTTCCCAGGTGATGACATTCCAGTTATCCAAGGTTCAGCTCTTAAAGCTCTTGAAGGTGATTCTAAATACGAAGACATCATCATGGACTTGATGAACACTGTTGACGAATACATTCCAGAACCAGAACGTGACACTGACAAACCATTGTTGCTTCCAGTCGAAGACGTATTCTCAATCACTGGTCGTGGTACTGTTGCTTCAGGACGTATCGACCGTGGTGTTGTTCGTGTCAATGACGAAGTTGAAATCGTTGGTCTTAAAGAAGACATCCAAAAAGCAGTTGTTACTGGTGTTGAAATGTTCCGTAAACAACTTGACGAAGGTATTGCCGGAGATAACGTCGGTGTTCTTCTTCGTGGTATCCAACGTGATGAAATCGAACGTGGTCAAGTATTGGCTGCACCTGGTTCAATCAACCCACACACTAAATTCAAAGGTGAAGTTTACATCCTTTCTAAAGAAGAAGGTGGACGTCACACTCCATTCTTCAACAACTACCGTCCACAGTTCTACTTCCGTACAACTGACGTAACAGGTTCAATCGAACTTCCTGCAGGTACTGAAATGGTTATGCCTGGTGATAACGTGACTATCGACGTTGAGTTGATCCACCCAATCGCCGTTGAACAAGGTACAACATTCTCTATCCGTGAAGGTGGACGTACTGTTGGTTCAGGTATCGTATCTGAAATCGAAGCTTAATTAATATTAAGTTCCCAATACAATTATTCGTCAGACAATAATTGAGAGAGTCGAGTTTACTCGGCTCTTTTTGGCGTTTGAAAATGTTTGTATTCTATACTTTTTAACTGTTTAAGGTGCTTAAGCTGAGTTTTGACAGTGATAAATACACATAAAGCAGGCTGAGTTTTCGGAATTTTCCTAAAATCCTAGTAATAGTAAGGGATTTGTGATAAAATAAACGAGTAAATAAATAAAAGAAGAGGTATGTGAAATGTCACGTAAACCATTTATCGCTGGTAACTGGAAAATGAACAAAAATCCAGAAGAAGCAAAAGCATTCGTTGAAGCTGTAGCATCAAAACTTCCTTCATCAGATCTTGTTGAAGCTGGTATCGCAGCTCCTGCAGTTGACTTGACAGCTGTACTTGCTGCTGCTAAAGGTTCAAACCTTAAAGTTGCTGCACAAAACACTTACTTTGAAAATGCTGGTGCCTTCACTGGTGAAACTAGCCCACAAGTTTTGAAAGAAATCGGTACTGACTACGTTGTTATCGGTCACTCAGAACGTCGTGACTACTTCCACGAAACTGATGAAGACATCAACAAAAAAGCAAAAGCAATCTTTGCTAATGGTATGCTTCCAATCATCTGTTGTGGTGAATCGCTTGAAACTTACGAAGCTGGTAAAGCAGCAGAATTCGTAGGTGCTCAAGTTTCAGCTGCTCTTGCTGGATTGACTGCAGAACAAGTAGCTTCAACAGTAATCGCCTACGAACCAATCTGGGCTATCGGTACTGGTAAATCAGCTTCACAAGACGACGCACAAAAAATGTGTAAAGTTGTTCGTGACGTTGTAGCTGCTGACTTTGGTCAAGAAGTTGCTGACAAAGTACGTGTTCAATACGGTGGATCAGTTAAACCTGAAAACGTTGCTGAATACATGGCTTGTCCAGACGTTGACGGAGCTCTTGTTGGTGGTGCATCACTTGAAGCTGAAAGCTTCTTGGCATTGCTTGACTTCGTTAAATAATGTATAAAAAGTCGAGGTTTCCTCGGCTTTTTTCTTGTTTGTCTTAAGTGTTTTTCTAAAAAAAGCCAGGTTTCTCTTATCCTGTTTTGGGGAGCAAAGGTGCTTAAATGTAGAACAAAAACTCCTATTTTGTAAGCCCTATCTTTTTGTTTGGATTTTTTAAAACTTTGAGCCTCCACAAGTACAATTGGGTTGTCCCAAGAGGCAGATAATATGCTATAATGAGAGTAGTATAACTAGAGCGCAGGCACTGATAGTCTGTATGCTCCGCATTTTTCCAAGAAGAGGAGAATTAGAAATCATGACTTTTGATGCAATTGACCAAATGGCGGTCAGCACTATTCGTTCGCTTTCGATCGAGGCCATTCAAGCCGCGAATTCTGGACACCCAGGTCTTCCTATGGGTGCAGCGCCAATGGCATATGTACTTTGGAACCATGTGATGAATGTTAATCCAAAGACTAGCCGTAACTGGACAAACCGTGACCGTTTTGTTCTTTCTGCAGGTCATGGTTCTGCTTTGCTTTATAGTCTCTTGCACCTTTCAGGCTATGATGTATCAATGGATGATTTGAAGAACTTCCGTCAATGGGGTTCTAAGACTCCGGGTCACCCTGAAGTTGATCATACTGATGGTGTTGAAGCAACATCAGGTCCTCTTGGTCAAGGAATTGCTAATGCAGTAGGTATGGCAATGGCTGAAGCACATTTGGCTGCTAAATTTAACAAACCTGGTTTTGATATTGTTGACCATTATACTTATGCCCTCCATGGAGATGGTTGTTTGATGGAAGGTGTTTCTCAAGAAGCCGCTAGTCTTGCTGGTCACCTTAAACTTGGTAAGTTGGTTCTTCTTTACGATTCAAACGATATTTCGCTTGATGGACCAACATCAATGGCTTTCACTGAGGATGTTAAGGCTAAGTTTGAAGCTTATGGTTGGCAACACATCCTTGTTAAAGATGGTAATGATTTGGAAGCTATTGCTAAAGCTATCGAAGAAGCTAAAGCTGAGACAGATAAACCATCTATTATCGAAGTTAAGACAATCATTGGTTACGGAGCTGAAGGACAAGGAACATCAGCTGTCCACGGTGCTCCAATTGGTCAAGACGGCATTGATCACGCAAAAAGTGTTTACGGTTACGATGCACCGGCATTTACAGTTCCAGATGAAGTTGCTCGTCGTTTTGAAGTTGGTATTAAATTCCGTGGTGAAGCTGCTGAAAATGCTTGGCAAACTAAATTTGCAGAATATGAATCTGCTTACCCAGAATTGGCTGCTGAATACAAGGCTGCCTTTGCAAATGAACCTGTACACGTTGACTTGAATGCTCATGAATTGGGTTCAGCAGTAGCTAGCCGTGTGTCAAGCCAACAAGCTATCCAACAGATTTCTGAACAAGTTCCTTCATTCTGGGGAGGTTCAGCAGACCTTTCAGCTTCTAACAATACTATGGTTAAGGCTGAGTCTGATTTCCAACCAGACAACTATGCTGGACGTAATATTTGGTTCGGTGTACGTGAGTTTGCTATGGCTGCAGCGATGAATGGTATTGCCCTTCATGGTGGTACTCGTGTTTATGGTGGTACTTTCTTTGTCTTCTCAAACTACTTGCTTCCAGCAGTACGTATGGCAGCACTTCAAAACTTGCCAGTGACTTATGTTATGACACACGATTCAGTAGCAGTTGGTGAAGATGGACCTACTCACGAACCAATCGAACAATTGGCAAGCGTGCGTTCAATGCCTAACCTTAACGTTATCCGTCCTGCAGATGGTAATGAAACTAATGCTGCGTGGAAACGTGCTTTGGCTGAAACTGAACGTCCAACAATGCTAGTTTTGACACGTCAAAACTTGCCAGTCCTTGACGGTACAGCTGAAAATGCTGAAGCTGGTGTCAATAAAGGAGCTTACATCATCTCTGAAGCTAAAGGTGATCTTGATGGTATTATCATTGCGACTGGTTCAGAAGTGAAATTGGCGCTTGATACGCAAGCTGCTCTTGAAGCAGAAGGTGTGCATGTTCGTGTTGTTTCAATGCCATCACAAAATCTCTTTGATGAACAAGATGCTGCTTACAAAGAAGAAGTTCTTCCAGCAGCTGTTACAAAACGTTTGGCTATTGAAGCCGGAACTAGCTTTGGTTGGGGCAAATATGTTGGTCTTGCAGGTAAAACACTTACTATCGATACTTGGGGGGCATCAGCACCTGGTGACCGTATCTTTAAGGAATATGGTTTCACTGTTGAAAATGCAAGTCAACTTTACAAATCATTGTAAGAAAGGAAAGAGCTTGGCTAGTCCAAGTTCTTTTTTCTTGTAAAAAGTGTTTAACTTCACACAGAGCTTGACTTTTGGGTCTAGAGTGCTAGAATGACAGTGTTAGCCGATTTAGCTCAGTTGGTAGAGCAACGCACTCGTAACGCGTAGGTCACAGGTTCGAAACCTGCAATCGGCATGGTCATAGGTGTTCACATATTAAAGGGGAGGTTTTAGAAACCTCTTTTTTCTTTAGTCCTAGATTGTTCATTTAAGCTAAAATTTGATAAAATAAAAGGTAAAGAAATAATAAAGGAAGTATCATGTCAAAAGGGTTATTAATCTCAATCGAAGGGCCAGATGGTGCTGGGAAGACTACAGTTTTGGAGGCGCTTTTGCCACGTTTAAGAGAAGTTTATCCAGCTCAAGTCGTGACGACACGTGAACCAGGCGGAGTAGCTATTGCAGAGCAAATCCGTGAGGTTATTCTGGACGTAAATAATACGGCTATGGATGCTAAGACAGAGCTCTTGCTCTATATTGCGGCTCGCCGCCAACACTTGGTTGAGAAGGTTTTGCCAGAGCTTGAAAAAGGCAATATGGTCATTATGGATCGTTTTATTGATTCATCAGTTGCCTATCAAGGGACTGGTCGTGGCTTGAATCAGGATGAGATTGCCTGGTTAAATGCTTATGTGACTGATGGTTATAAACCTGACGTGACCTTGTTATTTGATGTGGATTCTGAAACTGGTTTGGCTCGCATTGCAGCCAGCGGTGAACGTGAAGTCAACCGCTTAGATTTAGAGAAGCTTGACTTGCATCAGCGTGTACGTCAAGGTTATTTGGATTTGGCTAAGGCTGAACCAGAACGTATCAAGTTAATCGATGCCTCACAGGCTTTTGAGGATGTTGTAGAGCAAGCTTGGAAAGTAATTGAAGGCTATTTATAAGGAGCAAGATGAAGTTAGCTGAAAGTCAAAGCAAACTGTTTGAAGAGTTTTCACAAATTATCAGGGAAAATCGTTTGAGTCATGCTTATTTGTTTTCGGGTGATTTTGGAAGTCTCGACATGGCTATTTGGCTAGCGCAGAGTCGGTTTTGTGTGACTCCTGAGAATGGTTTGCCTTGTGGCCACTGTCGTCCCTGTCGCTTGATTGCACAGGGGGACTTTTCTGATGTTAAATTAGTAGAGCCACAAGGACAGATTATTAAGACGGACACGATTCGTCAGTTGACTAGAGAGTTTAGTCAATCGAGTTTTGAGGGGCAGGCTCAGGTTTTTATCATTCGTGATGCAGATAAAATGCACGTCAATGCTGCTAATAGTCTATTAAAGTTTATTGAAGAGCCTCAAAGTCAGATTTATATTTTTCTTTTGACAGCTGATGATAGTCGTATGTTACCGACGATTAAAAGCCGAGCTCAACTCTTTTATTTTCCAAAGAATCGGGCTTATCTGGAAGAATTGCTGCAGAAGGAAGGCTTGTTGCTGACACAAGCCAAAGTGTTGGCGGACTTTGCTAAAGATGATGCTCAGGCTTTAGACTTAGTTAAAGATAATAAGATTCTTGATCTGATTAATACAGTAGAGCGTTTCACACAGTCCCTGCTATCTAATCAGGACCTGCTTTATTTGGACGTTGCAAAACTGGCTGTCCAGTGTAGTGAAAAGTCGGAACAAGAGATGGTCTGGGCTTTTTTAACTTATCAATTGGGGAAGGATATACAAAATCCACAAGCAAGGCGATGGCTAGACTTAGTTTATGAGGCACGAAAAATGTGGCTAGCTAATGTCAGCTTTCAAAATGCAATGGAGTATATGGTATTATCATGACAGAAGTCATTGGAATAAAATTTGAAGAAACTGGAGCAGTAGAATACGTTGTTCCTGATAAAAATTACGCCAAAGATGACTTTGTAGTCGTTTTGGATAAAAAGGATAAGCGTCTGGCTCAGGTCGTTGTGGAGAATACAAATTTTCCTGAAGTTAGTTTGCCTACTGATTTGAATCGAGTTGAAGGCCTAGCCGGAGAGAGGGATTTTGCCAGATATGATGAAAATCTTTTGAAGGCTGAAAAGAGTATGTCTGTAGTGGCTGATTTAATTGCTCAAAATCAGCTAGATATGAAGGTGGTTGATATTGTCTTTCCGCTAAATAACTCTTATGTGTTAATCAGTTTTGTAGCTGAAAAACGGGTAGATTTTCGTCAGTTACTCAAAGACCTGGCTTCTTACTTTAAGACACGCATTGAGTTACGTCAGATTTCAAGTCGTGAGGAATCAAAAATCTATGGTGGCTTAGGACCTTGTGGCCGGGCACTTTGTTGTTCTAGTTTTTTGGGTGAATTCCCACCAGTATCGATTAAGATGGCTAAAAATCAGAGTTTATCTTTGAATTCTGGTAAGATGAATGGGGTCTGTGGTCGACTTATGTGTTGTCTCAGTTATGAAGATGACTTTTACCGAGATAGCAAGGCGAGTTATCCTGACTTGGGTGATGAAATTGAAACCAAGGATGGCACGGGTCAGGTCGTTGCCATTGATGTGATTGCAGGGACCATTAAGGTTGTATTTGAAAAAGGGCGTGCGCCCCTAACTTATGGAGTGGAGGAAGTTCAGCTAAATGGAAAAGCGTGAATTGTATGATAAATTCGAGGAATTATCACAAAATTTGATGTCGATGTTGGCAGAAGTGGAAGCAATTAAGACGAACTTCTCAGGGATTCTGGATGAAAATACGGCCCTCAAGTTGGAAAACGACAAGTTGCGTGAGCACTTGAGTCAAGTGGTTCAAGAGGAGACAGGGACTAAAATGTCTCATGGTAAGGTGAACCTTGAGGCTATTTACGATGATGGGTTCCATATTTGTCCAGATTTTTATGGCCAACGTCGTGATAATAATGAAGCTTGCGGCTTCTGTGCAGAATTGTTGTACGGAGACTAAACATGCAGGTTCAAAAGAGTTTTAAGGGGCAATCTAGCTATGGTACCCTCTATCTGGTTCCCACTCCTATTGGGAATTTGCAGGATATGACTTTTCGTAGTGTGCAAATCCTGAAAGAGGTGGATCTTATTTGTGCAGAGGACACGCGCAATACGGGTCTCTTGCTCAAGCATTTTGAGATTGAAACCAAGCAGTATTCTTTTCATGAGCACAATGCCTATGAGAAAATTCCAGATTTACTGGAGCGTTTGAAGTCAGGTCTTTCTTTGGCTCAGGTTTCTGATGCGGGTATGCCTTCCATTTCAGATCCTGGGCATGATTTGGTCAAAGCCGCCATTGCTGAGGATATTCCTGTGGTAGCCTTACCGGGAGCATCAGCTGGTATTACAGCCTTGATTGCCAGTGGTTTAGCACCGCAACCTCATATTTTTTATGGCTTCCTGCCTCGTAAAAAGGGACAGCAGATTGATTTCTTCAAGGAAAAAGTATCTTATCCTGAGACACAGATTTTTTACGAGTCACCATACCGTGTGGCGGATACCCTTGAAAATATGCATGAGGTCTATGGCAATCGTCAAGTAACGCTAGTTCGAGAATTAACCAAGCTTTATGAAGAGTACCAGCGAGGGTCAATTTCAGAAATTTTAGATTATATTGCTAGTAATCCTCTCAAGGGAGAATGTTTACTGATTGTGGCTGGTGCTTCTGAAAATGATAGGGAAGAAAATCTAACATCAGATGTTACGCCAGTAGAGGCTGTTGAAGCTTTAATTGCTTCTGGCATGAAACCTAATCAGGCTATAAAAACCGTTGCTAAAGAGCGAAAAATAAACAGACAAGAGCTTTATAACCTTTTTCATGGGGTTTAAGAGGCTCTTTTTTTGTGGCGACATAAGATGTCAGAAAAGAAAGAATTGTCAAAAAATTCCGTAAATATGCTTGTTTATCTCATGTTTTTGTGTTATATTATCTGACATAAAATAATTTGAGAATTGGAGTGGTTTCATGGATACAGGTAGCAGTGCCTTTATATTGATTTGTTCAGCCATGGTTTGTTTGATGACACCGGCCTTGGCCTTCTTCTATGGTGGGCTTGGACGTCGTAAGAATGTTATCAATACCATGATGATGTCTGTTCTACCCTTAGCTATAGCTTCTCTCTTGTGGATTGTTGCTGGCTACTCGCTTTCATTTGGCGGTCATGGGAATATCTTCGGTAATTTCAGTCATCTTTTTTTAAATAGCGTGTCTGAAACGGCCTCAAGTCGTGGTCTAACCATTCCTGATATGCTGTTTGCTGCTTTTCAGATGATGTTTTCGATTATCTGTGTGGCGATTTTGACGGGTTCAGTGGTAGGACGGATGCGCTTTACACCTTTAGCTATCTTTGTTGTCTTTTGGTTACTTCTTGTCTACTATCCATTTGCACATATGGTTTGGGATGAAGGGCTCCTTGCAAAATGGGGGACAATTGACTTCGCAGGTGGTGATGTGGTTCATATTACCTCGGGGGTATCGGCCTTGGTTTTGGCAATCGTTGTTGGTAAACGTCGTGATTTTGGCATTTTAGAACACCGTCCTCATAATGTTCCTTTTGTTCTATTGGGAGCGGGTCTCTTATGGTTTGGTTGGTTTGGCTTTAATGCAGGATCAGCCTTGGCTGCTAATGGCTTGGCAGTGCACGCGTTAGTAACCACCCATGTTTCAGCTGCTGCAGCCATGTTTTCATGGTTGGCAATTGAAAAACATGTCACAGGACATCCATCCTTGGTTGGTGGTTCAACTGGTTTGGTGGCAGGACTGGTTGCAATCACACCTGGGGCTGGTTTTGTTTCAATTTGGAGTGCCATTCTAATTGGTCTTATGGTTAGTCCGATTTGTTTTTATGCTATTTCTGTCTTGAAGAAACGTTTTGCCTATGATGATGCTTTGGATGCTTTTGGTTGCCACGGCGTTGGAGGGATCTTTGGTGGTTTGGCTACTGCGATTTTTACGACACCAGATTTAGCCCTAGATAAGGCTAATATTGGTTTGATCTATGGAAAGGCGCATCTGTTTATAGTGACTATTTTAACTATTATCTTTACAGCTATTTGGTCTGCTCTTGTGACCTATGGTATTATTAAAGTAATTGCTCATTATATGCCTTTACGTGTTAGTGACCGTGATGAAGCTATTGGTCTTGATGACTGTGAGCACAAAGAGACAGCCTATCCAACCTTTATGGGCTTAGATTCGTAGGAGAATACAGATGAAGAAAGTAGAAGCGATTATTCGTTCGGATAAATTGGAAGATTTGAAAAATGCCTTGACTGGTAGTGGTTTGGCCAAGGGGATGACTGTAAGTCAAGTTCTGGGTTATGGTAATCAACGTGGCTTTGCAGAGTTTGTTCGTGGACAGCGCATTGTTCCTACCTTATTAGCTAAGGTTAAGGTTGAAATTGTAGTTAAGGATATGGCGGTTGACGAAGTTGTTGATGCCATTCGGAGCGCCGTGGCGACAGGGGAAGTTGGTGATGGGAAGATTTTTATTGTTCCTATTGATGATGTTATCCGCATTCGTACTGGTGAACGTGGTGGAGACGCCATTTAATATAATGAAGGCTTAAACCGGTTGGTTTGGGTCTTTTTTAGTGAATTTTGATATACTTAGAGGAGTTAGTATGATTGAGGGGGTGACCAATTGGCAAAAGGAAAAAAGAAAAGCAAGTCTAAAGCTAGACCTAAGAAAACTAAAAAGAAACAGAAGTCTTTCTTGCTCTTTCCTAAATTTTTCCAAAAGTGGAGTCTGATTTTTATTGGCCTATTTGCCTTATTGGGACTCCTAGCTAGTTTAAATTTTCCAAGGTTGACTATGGAAAAGAACATGACATCTACGGATGAGACGACGGTTGCATTTATTGCCGAGATTGGTGAGACGTCGCGCTATTTGGCAGCTAGAAATGATCTTTATGCATCTGTTATGATAGCTCAGGCCATCTTGGAATCTGACTCTGGACAATCTACTTTGAGTCAGAAGCCGTCCTATAACTTCTTTGGGATTAAGGGGGACTACAATGGTCAAAGTGTGACCCTACCGACCTGGGAGGATGATGGTAAGGGCAATCCTTACTATATTGATGCGGCTTTTCGTTCTTATGGTTCTGTGGAAAATTCTTTACAGGACTATGTGGATTTCCTTGAGGGAAGCTACTATGTAGGGGTGCACCGTTCCAATACTAAGAATTATAAGGATGCGACAGCTGCCCTAACAGGGGTCTACGCTACGGACACAACCTACGGAGACAAATTAAACAGCATCATTGAACAATATCAGTTAACCATTTATGACACTTATTAGGGTCGAAGGAGAGTAAAATGAATCAGAACAAAGTGAAACTCATTGCAATAGATATGGACGGAACACTCTTAGATAGCCAAAAAGAGATTCCTGCAGAGAATATTAAAGCTATTCAAGAAGCAGCTGCGGCAGGTATCAAAATTGTCCTTTGTACAGGACGCCCACGTTCAGGCATTCTTCCGCATTTTGAGAAATTAGGACTGAGTGAAGAAGAGTACATTATCATGAATAATGGCTGTTCAACTTATGAGACAAAAAATTGGAAGTTGCTTCAATATGAAAGTTTATCTCGCTCCGAGATGGAAGAACTCTTGCAGGCTTGCGAAGACTTCCCAGAGGTGGCTCTAACCTTTACTGGTGAAAAAACTTACTATGTTGTGGGCGATGAGGTGCCTGAGCTAGTAGCATATGATGCTGGGACTGTTTTCACAGAAGCAAAAGCTAGGAGTTTGGAAGAAATCTTTGCGGAAGGGCAAGTGATTTTCCAAGCCATGTATATGGCTGATTCTGAACCTTTGGATGCCTTCCAAAATGCTGTGCAAGACAGACTTGATCAGAGCTATAGCACAGTTCGTAGCCAAGAATATATCTTTGAAATCATGCCACAGGGGGCAACTAAGGCCAGCGGACTTAAGCATTTAGCGGAAAAACTTGGAATTGCTCCAGATCAAATCATGGCTCTGGGTGATGCTGCTAATGACCTTGAAATGCTTCAATTCGTCGGTCAAAGTGTTGCCATGGGTAATGCTAGTGACGACATTAAAGAGTTGTGTAAGTATGTGACCTTGACAAATGACGAGGCAGGCGTAGCTCACGCTATTCGTACTTGGGCTTTATAAGAAAAAGACCTTTAGCTTCTATCTGCTAAAGGTTTTTCGATTTTGGATAATGGCAATGAGAGTGGTTAGTGTGATGGTAATATCAGTTATGGCAGCGGGGTAGGCCTGAATGGTCAAATCGTAAATCAGCCAGAGTAACATATTTTCAATAATGACCCAGCGAAGCCACTGAAGGTTTCGTGTGATGGCAATGGCTAAACTATAAGAGACTGAAGAGATGATTGGCAGATAGCCAATAAGTCCAAGTTGATTGAGATAGGTTCCTACAATGATTTGAATAACGATGAGGATGGTCAAGATAGTCTTGGTCATCTTCTTTTTGACCATCAAGCTATTACGTATGATGGAAATACTAATGGTTAAAGCACCGGTATAGCCACCCAATAAGAGGTTGGCAATAGCAGTAAAAATGTAGTCGGTAATTTGCCAGACGAGCATTTTATGTTTTGATTTTACAAAAGAGGAAATAGCGACACAGAGAGCTCCGATGGCTGAGAATACTTGTGCTAGAAGATAGATTGTCATGATATAACTTTCAATTTTTGTCTCCATTATATCACAAGGATTCAAGAGATTTTCATCTCTTTTTTAGAATTTACAATCCTAATATATTAGCGTTTACATTAGAAAATGATATAATAAAAGTGTAGAAAAGATTATTCCCTTAAAAGTAGAGAGAACCCAATGTTCCCTTGTGACATAGGTCCTGTCTTTACTTTTACGATAGACTAGAAATGAGGAAATAATTATGAAAAACAAATTTTCTCAAGTAATCGTGCTTTCCATGGTTACCCTTTCCTCAATGGCTTTGCTGACGGCCTGTTCCAGCCATAAGGAATTGAGTTCAGCAGATAAGACGCCTAAGAGCAGCCAGGTGACCTCATCAAGTAAGGCTAAAACATCCAGTAAAGATAGCGGTAAGACTAGCAAGTCTAGTGCTAAGGCCAAGGAATCTTCGGGTGCAAAGACGGAGTCTTCAAGCACGCAAAGTAGTCAAAAGGCTTCTGCCCCAAGTTCGAGTAGTAGTCAGGCTCAGTCATCATCTTCAAAGAGTTCATCAGTTCCCTCAAGTAGCCAGTCCCAAGCACCTAAATCATCAAACGAGAGCCAATCTTCAGCCAGTCAATCTCAAGCGCCAAAGAGCTCAAGTGATAGTCAAGCTTCAAGTAGTCAATCTAGCAGTCAAGCTCAAGCTAAAACAGATACGCAAGTGACCACCGTGGATATGGATGTGAGTGCGGTAGCGCGTGGTCAGTTTGATAGTATTGCTGGAACTTGGAAGTCCAGTGATGGCAGTCGTCTGGTCTTTAATAACACCAGCCTAGTAGGAGATATCACTGCCCAAGGCCAAGCGACAGTTCACAATTATGTGCATCCGAAAGATAATTATCAAGAGGGTTCAGGTAAGTATGATGCTACCCTTTCAAGAGATAGGGGTGACACCTCTGGTATTGTTGGAGATATTAGCTTTGTCTCTAAAAAGACAGCTGTTTCTGGTCCAAGCTATGAACAAGATACCATTCAAGTAACCAGTACTGGTGGAACAAAAGTCTACTTTAAAGAATCAGACAATGTGACACTACCTAAAGACGTGACTGTTACTGACAATCAACTTCCAATTGATGGTGGTATAGCAGAATCTGGTAGCTACACGCTTACCAAACGTACGGCTGTCAAAAATACTCCTAGTGATACAGCTCCAGTTGAATTTTACTTAGAAGCAGGCGATAAGATTAACTTTGATATGAAGGTTACTCAAGACGGTCATAGTTGGATTTCTTACATCAGCTATAGTGGTGTTCGCCGTTATGTTCAAGTGGATTAAATAAGATATCTAGAAAGGTCAGAATTTCTTCTGATCTTTCTATTATTTTGTGGAAAAAGCCTTGTCTATTCCCTAATAAATCGATACAATAGAAAGGTCGGTTTAACCGAAAATTTTTAAATAATGAGGACAAAAATGTGTCAGTAAATTGGCAAGATATTGCGTTTTCTTTCCTCGGTGGTTTGGGGCTTTTCCTCTTTAGTATCAAGTATATGGGAGATGGTCTTCAACAAGCAGCCGGAGATAAGTTGCGCTTTTACATCGATAAGTATACCAGCAACCCGTTTTTAGGGGTTTTGATTGGTATTGTCATGACGGCCTTGATTCAATCGAGTTCAGGGGTTACCGTTATTGTCGTCGGTCTGGTTTCGGCAGGGCTTTTGAGTCTTCGTCAGGCTATTGGTATTGTCATGGGGGCAAACATCGGTACAACCGTAACTTCCTTCATGATTGGTTTCAAGCTTGGTGACTATGCCCTTCCAGTGATTTTCCTGGGGGCTGCGCTTCTCTTCTTTACAAGCAATAAGAAGCTCAATAATCTAGGACGTATCTTGTTTGGTGTTGGGGGGATTTTCTTTGCCCTTAACCTTATGGGAGATGCGGTAGAACCTTTGAAGTCAGTTACAGCCTTTAAGGACTACTTGGCAACCTTGGGTGATCGCCCAGTCATGGGGGTTATCATCGGTGCTGGCTTGACCATGTTGATTCAATCGTCAGCAGCGACCATCGGTATTCTTCAGAGTCTCTACTCAGGTGGTTTGCTTGATCTGCAAGGTGCCCTTCCAATCCTCTTTGGGGATAATATCGGAACAACAATCACAGCGGTACTAGCAGCTCTTGGTTCGAACATTGCGGCTAAACGTGTGGCAGGGGCTCACGTCCTGTTCAATGTTATTGGGACGGTCTTGTGTTTGATTCTTTTGGTACCATTCACAGCCTTGATTCAATGGTTTAAGTCTGTGCTTGGATTGACACCTGAGATGACCATCGCCTTTGCTCACGGTACTTTTAACATTGCAAATACTATCGTTCAATTCCCATTCATCGGAGTTCTAGCTTACCTTGTAACTAAGATTATTCCTGGTGAGGACGAAATTAACAAGTACGAAGCACTTTACTTGGACCGTTTGCTTATCACACAGGCACCAGCTATCGCCCTTGGTAATGCCAAGAAAGAATTGGTGCACTTGGCGTCATACGCCATCCAGTCTTTGGAAGCTTCATACGCTTTCTTTGCTAAGGGAGATGAGAAATACTTCGACAAGGTTGAGAAGTATGAAACAGCTGTTAACAGCATTGATGAAGAGTTGACAACTTACTTGATCGATATTTCAAACGAATCTCTTAGTGTTTCCGAGAATGAAGTGTTGGCAAGTGTGCTTGACTCTGTTCGTGACTTGGAGCGTATTGGTGACCTTGCAGTTGCAAGTGCAAACCTTTCACAACACATTCATAATAAGGGAATTGAATTTTCTGATACTGCCAAGGCTGAGCTTGCGGATGTTTACAACCGTACTCACCGTATCACCCTTGATAGTATTCGTGTTGTTGTAGATGACGATAAGGTACTTGCAGGTCAAGTCATCCTTCGCCATGAAGAGTTGGAAAAACTTGAAAAACAATTGCGTAAAATACATACCAAACGTCTTAACAATGGTGAGTGTACTGCGCAAGCAGGTATCAACTATGTTGATTACCTCTCACATTACACACGTATCGCAGACCATGCGATTAACCTTGTTGAAAAGGTTACAGAAGGTGTGATTTAATAGAGAAAGTCGAGAAAATTTCTCGGCTTTTTTGTTATAATGAAAGCGTATTAAAAACATAGAAAAATGATGAGAGGTGGTCCTATGACCTATTATATTTCAGCCAAACGTTTTTACTTTGAACATAAAATCAAGGAAGGTGGCTACCTAGCGGTTGAGGATAGCCGTTTTGGTGACTGGACGGAAAATGTACCAGAAGGTGCAGAGGTGCTAGATTACAGTGATTATCAGATTTCTCCAGGTCTTGTAGATACTCACATTCATGGATTTGCGGGTTATGATGTCATGGATAATTCTGAGGAAAGTCTTCTAGGCATGAGTCAAGCCTTGCTTTCAGCAGGTGTGACCTCCTTCTTACCGACAGCTTTAACAGCGCCATTTGAAGAGTTAAAGGCTATTTGCCAAACAACAGCTAATACAGTTGGTAAGGAAACTGGTGCCAAAATTCAAGGGCTTTTCTTTGAAGGACCTTATTTCACTGAAACCTATAAGGGGGCTCAAAATCCTAAATACATGGGCAATCCAAGTGTGGAACAATTGAAGGCATGGCAGGAGGCAGCTCAAGGAAAATTGATTAAATTGGCTCTTGCCCCTGAACGTGAGGGAGTAGCTGAATTTATCCAGGAAGCAACCAAGCAAGGTGTAACTATTGCTCTAGGTCATTCTAATGCTACTTATGAAGAAGCCATGGCAGCAGTGGAAGCCGGGGCATCCGTTTGGGTCCACGTCTATAACGGAATGCGTGGTTTTACGCATCGTGAGCCTGGTATGGTTGGGGCAGCCTTCGATAGTCCAGAAACGATTGGTGAGCTGATTGCAGATGGTCATCACGCGGTCCCTGCAGCTTGTAAGGTTCTTATCAAGCAAAAGACACCTCAAGGAGTTGCCCTTATTACGGACTGTATGTCAGCGGGAGGACGTCCTGATGGCGACTATATGCTGGGTGAACTTCCTGTCATCGTTGAAAATGGTACCGCCCGTCTCAAAGAAGGTGGTAACCTAGCTGGATCTATCCTTCAACTTAAAGACGGTGTTAAACATGTGGTTGATTGGGGACTTGTGACGGTTGCTCAAGCTCTGCAGATGTCAACTAGTGTTCCAGCTAAATCGGTTGGGCTTGAAAATACTTGCGGAAGCCTAAAAGCAGGTTTAGCAGCTGATTTTATCGTCTTAGATGACTCCTTGGACTTACAAGCAACTTATGTTGATGGGCAAAAAGGTTGGGAAAAATAAGAGAATAAGTAGCACTTTCTGTTGAAGGTGCTGTTTTTAATTGATTTTTACAAAGGTGTTAGAGTAGTGTAGAATAGAAATACTTTATATTTTACAGGAGGTAATATGTCAAAACGTATTTGGAGCATTGCCCTGGCCTATGTCGGTGTAATGATTGGTGCAGGGGTATCTTCAGGACAGGACCTCTTACAGTATTTTGTTAGTTTTGGAGCCTGGGGACTGATAGGTGTCATAGTTCTAGGAATCTTGCATGTTGGCTTTGGGCGACTCATGATTGCTCTGGGAAGTTATTATCGCTCAGACGATCACTCAGTAGTCCTGGCAGAAATCAGTCATCCTGTTATCTACCGTATTTTAGATATCGCTTTGATTATCACTTGTTTCCTGTTTGGCTTTGTGATGACAGCGGGGGCAGGGGCTAACCTAAACCAACAGTTCGGCTTTCCGATTTGGGTAGGTGCCTTCCTGTGTACAGCTCTGACTATCTTTGTGAGTTTCCTAGATTTCAAAAAAATTATCGGTGTCATTGGAGTTTTTACCCCTATGATTTTGGTTATGATTGCCATGATATTCGTGACCAATGTTTTAGGGCGTCACTGGGATTTTGCTGAGATGGATAAGGTGTCGCAAACCATTCAATCTCCCTTCCCAAGTATTTGGCTGTCTGTGGTTAATTATTTTGCCGTTTGTGTCATGTCAGCTATCGCGATGGCCTTTGTCATGGGTGGCTCTATTCTCAAAATCAATGAAGCCGAAAAGAGTGGAGCCTGGGGAGGATTTATGGTTGGTGTGATTTTCTTTGTCACAACATTGATTCTCTTTGCTAACAGTGATAAAATTGCTAGCTCGGATGTTCCTATGTTGGCAATTGCTAAGGAAGTCAACCCTATCTTTGCGACGCTCTACGCCTTGGTCATCTTTGGTTTGATTTTTAATACCGTATTTAGTCTCTACTATGCCCTTGGTAAACGCTTCTCAGCAGGTAGTGATAAACGCTTTAAGTTCTTTGTGGCTGCATTTGCCCTTGCTGGCTTCGCTATTTCCTTCATGGGCTTCCGTCAACTGGTAGCGGTTATGTATCCTATTATCGGTTATTTAGGAATGCTGATGTTGGTCGTGCTAGTTGTAGCTAGTTACCGCAAAAAAGCCAAAATTCGTAAGGAAAAGGAAATTCGAAATCATCTCTTGTCTATCGTTGAGAAAGCGTATGATCCAGATCAAGACTTAACCCATCAGGACAAGAAAAAGGCCGAGGAACTTCGAGATGCCTCAATTATTGATAATGACATTCTCCATAAAGATTCCCATGCACATGTTCGTCAGGAAATGGGAATCAGTGAGAAGGATTAGAATTTTATTTTACAAGTTTCTCTATTTCTGCTATAATACTGACAAGAAAGAAGGGCTTATGGCGTTTTTCTAGCGAGCTTGGGATAGTGAAAGCCAAGTAGAGCAAAGTAAGCAAGTGGCGCTTTCTCTCAGCAAAGAGCTGAGTACAACAGATAAAATGAAGTAATAAATTAGGGTGGAACCGCGTTTCTGACGCCCCTAGGTCAAACGACTTAGGAGCAGAGACACGGTTCTTTTTGTATCCTGAGTCATAAGAAACTTTATGATTAAGGAGTAAAACATGTCTAAAAAACTAACCTTTCACTGCGTCAGTGGCGGATACCTCCTTATAGTCGGACTGCCCCACGCTCAGCACTAGGGTGCCTGAGCTAGACGCAGTACTAACTCGTCTTGCCTCGTATAATCGACGGGGCAGACTCGTGTCGCAAGAAATCATTTAAATCAAGGAGTATTTAATGTCTAAGAAATTAACATTTCAAGAAATTATTTTGACTTTGCAACAATACTGGAATGACCAGGGTTGTATGCTCATGCAGGCTTATGATAATGAAAAAGGTGCGGGAACAATGAGTCCTTACACTTTCCTTCGTGCTATTGGTCCTGAGCCATGGAATGCGGCTTATGTAGAGCCATCACGTCGTCCAGCAGATGGACGTTACGGGGAAAACCCAAACCGTCTTTACCAACACCACCAATTCCAAGTGGTCATGAAACCATCACCATCAAACATCCAAGAACTCTACCTTGAGTCATTGGAAAAATTGGGGATCAATCCTTTGGAACACGATATTCGTTTCGTTGAAGATAACTGGGAAAACCCATCAACTGGTTCAGCTGGTCTTGGTTGGGAAGTTTGGTTGGACGGTATGGAAATCACTCAGTTCACCTACTTCCAACAAGTTGGGGGATTGGCAACTGGTCCGGTAACTTCTGAGGTTACTTACGGCTTGGAACGTTTGGCTTCTTACATCCAAGAAGTAGACTCAGTCTACGACATCGAGTGGGCTCCAGGCGTTAAATACGGAGAAATCTTCCTTCAACCAGAATATGAACACTCAAAATACAGCTTTGAAGTTTCTGACCAAGATATGCTTCTTGAAAACTTCGAAAAATTTGAAAAAGAAGCAGGACGTGCTTTGGAATTGGGTCTTGTTCACCCTGCCTATGACTACGTTTTGAAATGTTCACATACCTTTAACCTGCTTGACGCTCGTGGAGCGGTATCTGTTACAGAACGTGCCGGCTACATTGCCCGTATCCGTAACTTGGCCCGTGTCGTAGCCAAAACCTTCGTCGCAGAACGTAAAAAACTTGGTTACCCACTTCTTGACGAAGCCACACGCGCAAAACTCCTAGCAGAAGAGGAAGAATAAAAAGAGTTACAAGAATGGAAAATGGGCAAACAAAGTGAGCCCACATGGCTACCCAGAGGCAAGTCGAAGACTTGCTAAAGGGATAGGCACCGCCGTACTGGTATATGGGGATTTTTGAAACGTTAGGTTCAAAAATTAGTTGGCTAAATCCACTTTGATGAGACTGTTGGAAATCGATGTCAAGGAGACATAAGATTTCCCTACAGCCTCACAAAGTTAGTTAGCAAGGTCCCCAGTACCTAAGGTGCCTATCAAAAAGAAGAATTTTGTAAAGGAAAAAACATGACAAAAAACTTATTAGTAGAACTTGGACTTGAAGAGTTGCCAGCCTACGTTGTCACACCAAGTGAAAAACAACTCGGTGAGAAAATGGCAGCCTTCTTGGATGACAACCGTCTTTCATACGAAAGCATTCAAACCTTCTCAACACCACGTCGTTTGGCAGTCCGTGTGATTGGTTTGGCTGATCAACAATCTGATTTGACCGAAGATTTTAAAGGACCTTCTAAGAAAATCGCCTTGGATGCAGATGGAAACTTCTCAAAAGCGGCTCAAGGATTCGTCCGTGGGAAAGGTTTGACGGTTGATGATATTGAATTCCGTGAAGTCAAAGGTGAAGAGTACGTTTATGTCACTAAACACGAAGCTGGAAGACCAGCTAAAGAAGTTTTGGCTGGCGTTCCAGAAGTACTTGCTTCATTGACTTTCCCTGTCAGCATGCACTGGGCTAACAACACATTTGAATACATTCGCCCAGTTCACACCTTGACAGTTCTTTTGGGTGAAGAAGCGCTCGACCTTGATTTCTTGGATATCAAGTCAGGTCGTGTGAGCCGTGGACACCGTTTCCTTGGACATGAAGTAGAAATTACTAATGCGGATTCTTATGAAGAAGACCTTCGTACCGTTTACGTGATTGCGGATAGCAAAGAACGTGAAAACATGATTCGTGAGCAAATCAAAGCCATCGAAGCAGAACAAGGCGTTCAAGTCCAAATCGAAGAAGGACTTTTGAATGAAGTCTTGAACTTGGTCGAATACCCAACTGCCTTTATGGGAAGTTTTGACACTAAATATTTGGACGTTCCAGAAGAAGTTTTGGTTACCTCAATGGAAACACACCAACGTTACTTTGTTGTACGTGACCTTGATGGTAAACTTAAACCAAACTTCATCTCAGTTCGTAATGGTAACGCTGAGCACTTGGAAAATGTCGTTCGAGGAAATGAAAAAGTCTTGGTGGCACGTCTTGAAGATGGTGAATTCTTCTGGCGTGAAGATCAAAAACTTAAGATTGAAGACCTCGTTGCTAAATTGGCTAACGTAACCTTCCATGAAAAAATTGGTTCTCTTTCAGAACACATGGCCCGTGCTGGTGTTATTGCAGCGTCACTAGCTGAGCAAGCTGGTTTGACAGCTGAAGAAACGGCAGCCGTAGCTCGTGCAGCTGAAATCTACAAATTTGACCTCTTGACTGGTATGGTCGGAGAGTTCGATGAATTGCAAGGAATCATGGGTGAAAAATACGCCCTCCTTGCAGGTGAAGATGCTGCGGTTGCGACAGCTATCCGTGAGCACTACCTTCCTGATTCAGCAGACGGAGCCCTTCCAGAGACTAAGGTTGGTGCCATCCTTGCCCTTGCGGATAAATTGGATACCCTTCTTTCATTCTTCTCAGTAGGTTTGATTCCATCAGGTTCCAATGACCCATATGCGCTTCGTCGTGCAACACAAGGGATTGTTCGTATCTTGGATGCTTTTGGTTGGCACATCCCTATGGATGAGTTGATTGATAGCCTTTACGCTCTTTCGTTTGATAGTCTTTCATATGACAATCAAGCAGAAGTGCTCAACTTCATCAAAGCGCGTGTGGACAAGATGATGGGACGCACACCAAAAGATATCAAAGACGCTGTTCTTGCTGCTTCAAACTTTGTCGTGGCTGATATGCTTGAAGCAGCTAACGCCCTCTCAGAAGCTGCTAAGGCTGATGGTTACAAAGCAGCTGTTGAGTCACTCTCACGTGCCTTCAACTTGGCAGAAAAAGCAGATGCTTCAGTAGCGGTCGATGCTAGTCTCTTTGAAAACGACCAAGAAAAAGCCCTTGCTAAAGCGATTGAAGAGCTTGAATTGACAGGTTCAGCTAGCGACAAATTGGCACAGCTCTTCGCTCTTAGCCCAGTCATCGATGCCTTCTTTGACAACACTATGGTCATGGCAGAAGATGAAGCGGTTAAAAACAACCGTTTGGCCCTTCTTGCAGGTCTTGTAGCCAAAGCCAACGCTGTTGCAGCTTTCAATCAATTGAATACAAAATAAGTACCTGATGACAGGTAGAAAGTAGGTCTTATTATGACACCTGAAAAAATCGCTCGTATCAATGAGCTTGCTAAAAAGAAAAAAACCGAAGGTTTGACTCCAGAAGAAGAAGTGGAGCAAGCAAAACTTCGTGAAGAATATATTGAAGGTTACCGTCGCTCAGTTCGTCACCATATCGAAGGAATTAAAGTGGTTGACGAAGAAGGTAACGATGTGACACCTGAAAAACTACGTCAAGTACAACGTGAAAAAGGTTTGCATGGCCGTAGCCTTGATGATCCTGAATCATAATAACCATTAACAAGGGTTTGGAGATTTCCAAGCCCTTGTTTTGGAGTGTAAAATTCTGAATATTCTGTATAAATTTTTGACCGATTATTTCAAAAATGGTAGAATATAAGTTATGTTAAAAATGGTAGGACTCAATGAGTCTTGCTTAATAGAATTGGAGTGAAAAAAATGTCGCAAAAGCAACATCATAAAGACGACGACAACCAGACTGAAAATGGGATGGTGCGTGGTCTTCAGAACCGTCACGTCCAGCTGATTGCCATCGCTGGTACCATCGGTACAGGTCTCTTCCTTGGAGCAGGGCGTTCTCTCTCCCTAACAGGACCTTCAATCATCCTAGTATATATACTAACTGGTATCTTCATGTATCTTATGATGCGAGCTATCGGTGAGATGCTCTACATGGATCCTGACCAACACACCTTTATCAACTTTATTACCAAATACCTTGGTAAAGGCTGGGGATTCTTCTCAGGGTGGTCTTACTGGGTATCACTGATATTCCTTGGAATGGCAGAAATTACGGCCGTATCGACCTATGTGCAATATTGGTTCCCAAGTTGGCCTGCCTGGCAGATTCAGATTATCTTCCTGATTATCTTGAGTTCGGTTAATCTAATTGCGGTTAAGATTTTCGGGGAAGTTGAGTTTTGGTTTGGGATGATCAAGATTATCACCATTCTTGCTCTTATCGCAACAGGTATCTTCATGGTAGCGACCAACTTTGAAACGCCTGCTGGACATGCTAGTCTTTCCAATATTACACAAGGCTTCCAGATGTTCCCTAAAGGTTGGGTAAGCTTTGTCATGACCTTCCAAATGGTCTTCTTTGCTTACCAAGCCATCGAATTTGTAGGGATTACAACTTCCGAGACAGCCAATCCACGTAAGGTCTTGCCAAAGGCCATCAAGGAAATTCCGATTCGCATTGTCATTTTCTATGTGGGTGCCCTCATTGCCCTTATGGCTATCTTCCCATGGCAAAAGCTTCCAGTTAATGAATCACCGTTCGTAACGGTCTTCCAAATGGCTGGTATCAAGTGGGCAGCAGCCTTCATTAACTTTGTTGTCTTGACAGCAGCGGCTTCATCATTGAACTCAACACTTTACTCTACAGGTCGTCACCTTTTCCAAATTGCTAAGGAAACACCAAATAGTAAAGTCATGAAAGCTTTGAAGCTAGATACTTTGTCACGTAATGGTATTCCTTCACGTGCCATCATTGTTTCAGCCATTGTAGTATGTGTTTCAGCCTTCATCAATGTCTTGCCTGGTGTATCTGATGCCTTCGCTTTGATTACCGCATCATCATCAGGGGTCTACATTGCCATCTATATCTTGACTATGCTTGCTCATCTCAAGTACCGTAAATCTCAAGAGTTTATGGCAGATGGATTCCTTATGCCAGCCTACAAGATTCTTAATCCATTGACTATCCTTTTCTTCATCTTCGTCTTTGTTTGTCTCTTCTTGCAAAAGTCAACAGTTGTCGGAGCTATTGGAGCAGCCATCTGGATTGTCGTATTTAGTATCTATAGTAACTGGAAACACAGTAAATAAATCATTTAGCTCACCTCTATGGTGAGTTTTTTAGTTGTAAAAAAAGGACACAAGGTGTCCCAGTTATTAGTTATGCAATACTTTCTTGGTTTCCGTGGTGAAAGAATCCACCTAAGAGGCCCTTGCTACGATGGAAAATAGCAGGCTTATGATCGTTATGTGAACGACCATTAACATCAAGTTTAGCCCATTCAAGAGCCTGGTGGGCGTTTCGATCTGACACTGTAGATGTCCCAATATAGCTATAGATACCTGCCTGAGCAAGAATAAACCCTTGCAGTTGACGAATATGTTCATCGTTAAGTGCTTCGGAAAAATGAATTTTCACTGTCTTATAAGTTAAAGCTTGGACAGACTCGACGATAGGCGACTCTGCTAGGAGGTGTAAAAGTTCTTGATGCTTAGTAAAGTACTTATCATAGTCCATTGGAAGAATGATAGTATGGGCAATCCAATCTTCCAAGTTAGATTTAGCTTTTTTACTGAGGCCTCTTGCTGTGATACTGAGGTCATCTATATTGAAAGGAAGTTGGTCGATGTGAGCAGTGTTTGAACCGTAAGCCTTCCTGAAAAGCGGTGTACTTGATAGAATGTGTCCAGTAGGAGAAATAATAGCCAAGGCAGTTTCCTTGGTTTGGTAACCAAGCTCGTGGCATTCCATGCTAGCGTATGTGTCTTTAAATTCAATAATTGCTCTTGTTTTCATCGTGTAACTCTCTTTCTGTTAGTCTATAAACTAACAATAGTTTATCATGACTTATACTCTTGGTCAAGAATTTACCTCGAAAAACAAAAAACAATTATGTAAGGGCTTGCAAAAATGTTTGGACTCTGATAAGATAGAACCATAGCAAAAGGATTGTTACTGGTCAGCAGGCAAAACCTAGATAAATACGAAAAACTAATGGGAGTAGTGTATGCTTATCCCAATTGGTTCTTGGTATTTATTTAGGTTTTTTTCGTTGAAAAAGCCTCAAAGAAACTGAAATCCTAGAAAAGAAAGGAGCCCTTATGGCTAAATATACTGAATTAGCTGAGGACATTCTCAAACACGTTGGTGGTAAAGAAAATGTCAATAGCTTGAAACACTGTGTGACACGTTTGCGCTTTGATTTGAAAGATGAGTCAAAAGCAGATGATAACTATCTTAAGAACCGTGATGGTGTCGTTACTGTTGTTAAGGCAGGAGGTCAATATCAGGTGGTTATCGGTAACCATGTCCCTGATGTTTATGCGGAGGTTCTTCAAGTTGGCGGTCTTCCAGCAGGTGGTAGTCTTGATCTTGATGAAGGTGATGCACCAAAGGGAAATCTCTTTGACCGGTTTGTATCTCTAGTCTCAAGTATTTTCCAACCTTTCCTTGGGCCTTTGGCTGCGGCAGGGATTATCAAGGGTATAGTTGCTATCATGGCAGCATGTGGCTTGTCAGCTGCAACGAGTCCTATGTATGTTATCTTGAATGCAGCAGGAGATGGTTTCTTCCAATTCTTGCCAATCTTGATTGCATTAACATCTGCCCGTCGTTTCAAGGTCAATGAGTTTACAGCTATTGCGATTGCAGGAGCACTTGTTTACCCTGATATTGCTACACTAGTAACTGCTCTTCAAAAGGCTGGTCAAGGGCATGTTTTAGGAGTTATTCCTTTTGTACTTCCTGCAGGAGGTTACCTCTCAACTGTGATGCCTTCTATCTTAGCGATTTGGGTGGCTTCATACATTCAAAAATTCTTTACCAAGATTATTCCAGATGTGATTAAAGTCTTCGTAGTGCCTTTCTTTACATTACTCATTACCGTTCCATTAACATTCTTGGTGGTGGGACCAATTGCCAATGCTTTCTCTGATGGCTTGACAAATCTCTTCCAAGCAATCATGAACTTTAGTCCGATTGTCTTTGGTCTTGTACTTGGTATCCTATGGCAAGTCTTGGTTATGTTCGGAATGCACTGGGCACTTGTTCCCCTTGCTATCTTAGATGTGGCAACAAACGGAAGTTCTACGATTCTTTCAGCAGCTATCCTTCCATGTTTCACGCAAACAGGTGTATTGGGGGCTATCATGCTTAAGACAAAAGAAGAAAAAGTCCGTATCATTTCTATGCCAGCCTTTGTTTCATCTATTTTTGGTGTAACAGAACCTGCTATCTATGGGGTGACCCTTCCAATGAAAACACCATTCTACATTTCATGTGGTGTTTCAGGACTTATGGGGGCTGCCATGATGGCCCTAGATATTAAGATGTATTCAATAGGTGGTCTGGGTGTTTTTGTCTTCCCAAGCCTTATCGGACCTGATGGCAACCTTTCTAAAGTTATCTTTGCCATTATTATTGCCATTGTGGGTGGTGTTCTTGCCTTCCTCATCCAACTCTTTGTACGAGTACCAAATCTCTATGGTGGTGGAGCAGCTAAGGTTGAGGAAAAAGCTGAAGAACCTGCACCTGCTCCTAAAGAAATTCAACAAGAAATTATTGCGAGCCCACTTATCGGGAATGTTGTCCCACTTGACCAAGTTCCTGACCAAGTCTTTGCCTCAGGGGCTATGGGTAAAGGTATCGCTATTGACCCTACTGATGGGGTGGTTGTCGCACCAGCTAAGGCAACTGTTAATTTAGTCTTCCCTACGGGTCATGCGATTGGTTTGACAACTGAAAATGGTGCAGAGCTTCTCATTCATATTGGTATGGACACTGTTTCTCTTGCTGGTAAAGGCTTCAAGACCTATGTGGAGGCAGGTGAAGTTGTAGAAGCAGGACAAAAACTTATCGAATTTGACCTAGCAACTATCCGAGATGCTAAATTACCAGTTATCACGCCAGTCATTGTGACCAATACACCTGACTTTGATGATGTCTTAACGACTAAAGAAGCTCGTGTTAACACTGGTGACTATCTCCTCACTGCTGTTAAATAAAAAAGAAATCCGAGAATCAACTTCTCGGATTTTTGTTTATTTGAATTTGTAGTCTTTAACAACTTCAACGGAATTAACCGTTACATTTTCTTTTGGTTTGCTGTTGTCATCAACTTCAAGGTTAGCAATGGTATCAACGACATCCATGCCTTTGATGACTTGTCCAAAGACAGTATATTTGGTATCACCAGCTGGGTAACCGCCTTTTTTGTAGGCGTCAATGATAGGTTTTGGATAGCCAGCATTTCCTAGTTGCTTGCTTTGATCGTCCTTGTTTTGAACAATGTAGAATTGGCTGCCGTTTGAATTTTTAGCACCAGTATTGGCCATAGCAAGTGCGCCACGGATGTTGTAGAGGAATGGTGTAGGCTCAACAGCGAAACCTTTCTTCCAGATAGATTCTCCTCCAGTACCGTCACCCTTAGGGTCACCACTTTGAATCATGAAGTCCTTGATGACACGGTGGAAGGTAAGTCCATCATAGTATTTGTCCTTGGCATGTTTCAAGAAGTTTTCAGAAGCCTTTGGAGCAAGTGTAGGGAAGAGTTTGACTGTGATATCACCCTTTGAAGTGTGGAGGATAACTTCAGCTTCGTCCTTACCAACCTTGTCAGACAACTGTGGAAAGGCATCTTTTCCAGATTTTTGGGCTTTTTCTAATTGTTTAGTGAATATCTTATTATCAACATAAGCATCTCCACGAACGGCGCGTGCGATGTTCTCACGAAAGGCAAAACCTAGGCCTGCGATAACAAGTACAATAATTAATGGAATGTACTTTTTAATGTTTTTCATATATAACTCCTTTGGTGCATTATACCTACTATTGTAGCAGAAAAAAACCTTTTGGGAAACGGTTAACAGAGGTCTTTAAATATGGTAGAATGGAACTATCAACAAGAAAATGAACATGGGACTAGATATAGGGAAAGGTTGCCTCAGGCTAAAAAGTGAGGGCTGACTTTTGGAAGGACGCATGCTACTTGCTCTTATCAGAGATAGGTGTCTGAATCCTAACCATAGAAAACTTCGCTAAGCCGAAGGAACCTCTTGTTTGGATTTCTTGAAAAAAGGAGATTTTTATGTCAACTAAAGCAGAATGGGCTGAACTCTTTGAGTCGGTACACGGGCGTAAGCCTAGCCCCCAAGAATTTTTGGATGCTAAAGCAGCTGACTTTGATACAAGTGCTTTGGCTGCTCAAGCAGCATCTGTAGAAGCACCAGCTAATGAACCTGTCGCTGAAGAAGTAGCTCCAGAACCAGTTGCTACTGAAGAAGTCACAGAACAAGATGACATCGCAGATGTAGCTGAAACAGCTGAGGATGCCGTCGCAGAACAAGCAAGCAGTGAATCACCATTTGGTGCAGAAGCTTTCTCAGAAGCACCTGTGCAACAACCAACACCACAATTTGATTCAAGCATGTTTGAAAAGGCACCTATCTCATCAGCTCAAGGATTTGGAACAGTTCCTAATCCAGCAGCAGCTGGCTCAGCAGATAAACCTCTTTTCAATCTTATCTTGCCAATCGTTGCGATTGCACTTTCAGTAATCTTTGCAGTCTTGGCATGGTTTGTAAGTCCTGCTTGGCTCTTCATCATCTTGACAGTCCTCGCAGTTGCAGTGGCAGTTGTTTCACTTGTCTTTAGCCTTAAATCAAGCAAGAAATTGCTCTCAATTATTGCAACAGGTGTTGCTGGTCTCATGCTCTTTGTTTCTATTGGTGGTTTGATTTTCCAAATCTCTCAAAACGCTAGTGACAACACAAGCTCAAGCAAGACATCAAAAGTTGCTGACAAAGACGATGATGACGCTGACAAGAAAGATGATGACAGCGATTCTAAATCTGATTCTAAATCTGATTCAAAAGGTGATAGTACTGATGTCAACGACTACATTGACAAAAATGCTAAATTTGATTGGAATGAATCTAAGTTCAAGAAGTTGAAAGCAGGTAAGGATACCGTTAAGTCTATCATCAAGACTTATGGTAAGGCTTCTGATGCACAAATCTCTGGCGATGAGATGAAGTTGAATTACTCTGGTAAAGACTATGGTGAAAGTGTTTACCTAAACTTTAAGAAACAATATGACGGTACATTTATCTTGTCATATGCTTCAGGTAGATTCCCTCAAGATAAGGTAGAAGTTGATCGCTCTTACAAAGCTGATTGGACAAAAGAACAGTTTGATGCTCTCACTAAGGGTGATTACACTGATCCATCAAACGGTACGAAACTTGAAGATATCGTTAAGGATCACCCTAAAGCTTCAAGTGCAGAATACACAATCTCAACATCTCGTCAAGGTGAATTCAAAAAAGAAATGAGCATTTCTTATAGTGACTATGAGGCTGGAGATGGTAAACTCAAGAGTGTTTACTTGTCATTTGATACCAAAGAAGATGACGATACGTTCTACCTTACTTATAAATCAGGTCCAGATGGCGAGGATTAATTAAGGAACAGGAGGGGAAACCTTCCTGTTTTTTCTTGATAAAAGGAGAAAACTATTGAGATTTTTAAATTATACATTCGAGCAAAGTCAGTCTCTTGTCACTAAGGAGACCGTAGAAAAGCTCAATCAAAAAGGAAGCTGGAAACGATTTATTGGCTTGTTTATCACTTCAATTGTTATTTATTTCTTCTCTATTATCACACCCATGTTTATAAAAGGATTGACGCTTGATCAAAATCCAACATTTTCTTGGATTCAGTGGCCAATCATTCTTTTCTATGTAGTCATGTATTTGGTCTATCTTTTCTTTTCAATTAAGAACAGAAGAAGCCCGATGAAACTAAAATTTTGCACCTACTTTTACATGGTAGTCTTACTCGCTATCTTTACAGTATGTGCCGGAATAATGATGATGACACGACGAAATATTGTCAGTATACTATCGGGAGCTATGTTTCTTCTTTCCATTTATTACTTGATTCGAACGGTTCCCCGTAAACTGAAAGAAGCTGTTCAAAATCAGACAGAGTTTAGCCTCATGGTAGCACTTGTGACTGAAAAGATTTCGGATGGTTTAGTCTTTTTAGGTGGAACCGGGATTACAGGTGCCCTTGTGCTCTTTGACCGCTCCACTGGAAGTGATACTAGAGGGAGCATTGATGCGGTGTTGATGCCTATTATGCCTGCCATATTTGTCTTTGCGACTTATGTCTTTTCCATTGATTTGCTACGAGGTTGTTACCTCTTCAAATACTCTGAGCAATATAGAGAGCAGTTTGGCTACTCAGCTAAGGATTGGTATGGAGAAAAGTCAAAGGAGTATAGGAGGATGCAGGGTTAAGGTACTTCGAGAAGACCAACAGGTTTTGAAGTTACTCATAGTATAGATGGCGAGGTACGTACTGAAAGATAATGTGTAGGAGTAGAAAATGAAGCAATTTGAAGATAAATTTATGGAAGTTCAGGCTAGTATGATTTCGCTTGCATCGGAATATGTGCGTGCTCAAGCTGAAAAGATATTTATCTATGCAATAGCTGATAGCTTGTACAGTTTTAATGTGTTTTATAAAATTAATGGACGCGTCGTCCGTAAACATGAGGTGAATAATTATTTGCCAAAAGAATCAAATATTGATACTGGTCTACAATCAAGTTTGTTAAAAGAGGGGATAAAAGATGTAGAAGCCATGCTTGCAATTTGTAAAGAATATAATCGTGAACATCCCACAGAAATGTGGCTCATCTACGATGCTGAAACGAATAGTTTGAAATCGAAGTATAGTTATGAGGGACGTTATGATAAGGACGAAGAGTTGTTGCCTCGAAAAGAATTTGAAAAATGGTTTGAGGAAGTCAAGGAGAGTCAAGAATAGGTAGTAGTATTAGATTTCAACCACCCTCGAGGTGGTTTTTTTCCGTCCATTTTTACGAGATATCTTATCACTTAAGCACCTCTGGCAGCCTCAAAAAATTATCTCTTATATCCGACCTTATTTTCATAAGACGAGATTAAAGTATGATAAAATAAAGAAAAAGAGATAAAGGAGTCAGCTATGGCAACTAGAGAAGAATGGGTGCGTCACTTTGAGGACGTCAATGGACGTAAACCAAGTCCTGAGGAGTTTATGGAAGCTAAGAAAGAGGGCTTTGTCATTGCTTCGGAGGAACAAAGTGCCCCAGTGTCTGAGCAGGTTGAGGCTCAGCAGGTGGATAGTTCTGAAGCTACTGAAGAGGTGACAGCTGACTCAGTAGCAGATACGCAACCAGACGAGGCTCAGGTGGCATTAGAGGAGGAAGCTCCTAAGCCAATGCCTGAGTTGAATATGGAGAAAGAGCAAGAAAAAGAAACTCCAAAGACAAGTCAGATACCTTTGGAAAACCCTTATTACAAACCAAAAGTAACCAAGAACAATGCTTTTGTTAATATTGCTTTGCCAATTATTATCCTAGTTTTGGGGATTCTATTTGTCATTCTGTCTTGGACGCTTCCTTTCGGTTTTGTCTTTACTTTCCTTGCTTTCTTCCTTATCATTTTGGCTATTGTGACTTTGGTTTTGAGTCTGAAGTCAACACGCAAGGCACTATCTATTATTGCCCTAGTCATGTCAATCATCTTCTTCATGACTTCGCTTGCTGGAGCAGGCTATCAAGCAGTGAAATTTGTCATGAACCATGCTGAGCAGTTCCAAAGTGACGGTCACGATAGAGCTTATCTGTACATCGATGAGAATTATAAGTTTGACTGGACTGAGGATCAGTTTAAGGAGTTGAAGGTTGGTACTTTGACATTGGACGAGGTTTTGGACGCTCATGGTAAGGCGACTGATGCCGAGTATAGTGATGCTTACGAGGAAGATAAACCAGATTTACTAGACCTTACCTATAGAAAAGAAAATACAGATGGAAACAACTATGTTCGTTTGACTTTCGAGATAAAAGACGGTGTCTATGTTTTGAAATCTGCCTCAGCAACCTTCGACTATGATAAGGTCAAAGAAGTTGATGACTATCATAGCAACTGGACAAAAGATGACTATGAAAAGTTGTCTGTAGGTACACAAGCTGATTTGCTCAAGGGGACACGACTTTCTGAGGTGGTTGAAAAACACCCAGAGGCTAGCTTCACTTATCATGAAATGACACAAACTGAACAAGGCGATCTCACTCAGTCAGTGAGTCTTAGCTACCGTGATTATAATCCAGAAAGTGGTAAGGTAGATGCTGTTCGTTTGACCTTTGACTATGACAAACGTGAAAACGAGTACTTCTTGACAGACAAATCAGACGAATAAGACTACTTTTTAATTAATTCAAGCTCAGGGTTGCCTGGGCTTTTTAGTATCAACAAAAAGAGGATAAAATCTGGTATAATAGTATTGATTGATTTTTCAAGAAAGAAGTGTCACACATGAACATACAACAACTACGTTATGTCGTAGCCATTGCCAACAGCGGAACCTTCCGTGAGGCAGCCAGCAAGCTCTTTGTGAGTCAGCCTAGCCTTTCGGTGGCTATCAAGGATTTGGAGCAGGAGCTGAATTTCCAAATTTTCACCCGTACAACGACGGGGGCTGTCTTGACCAGTCAGGGCATGACTTTTTACGAGCGTGCGCTTGAGGTGGTACGCAGTTTTGATAGTTTTGAAAATCGCTATCTCAATGCTTCTGAAAAGGGCAACCAGTTTTCGATTGCCAGCCAGCACTATGACTTTTTGCCACCTTTGATCACGACTTTTTCAGAGCGCTATCCTGATTACAAGGATTTCCGTATCTTTGAGTCTACGACCATTCAGATTTTGGATGAGGTAGCCAAGGGGCACAGTGAGATTGGGATTATCTATTTGAATCGTCAAAATAGCAAGGGAATCCAGCAAAATATGGACAAGCTTGGGCTTGAAGCTATTGATTTGATTCCGTTTAAGACGCACATTTATCTCCGTAAGGGCCATCCTCTGGCTAAAAAAGAAAGTCTTGTTATGGAGGACTTGGTGGCCTTGCCTACAGTGCGTTTCACTCAGGAGAAGGACGAGTACCTTTACTATTCTGAAAACTTTGTGGATACGTCAGATTCGTCTCTGATGTTTAACGTGACAGACCGTGCGACTTTGAACGGTATCTTGGAACGTACAGATGCCTATGCGACGGGATCTGGTTTCTTAGATGCGCAAAGTGTGAACGGGATTACGGTTATTCCGCTTGAGGATAATTTGGATAACAAGATGGTTTATGTCCGTCGTAAGGGGATTAACTTATCATCTTGTGCTCTCAAGTTTGTCAATGTTATGTTTGACTACTTTGATACATACAAACCATAGGAGGACTTATGCGTAAGGTTGCGATTCCTTTGGCTATTCTGGCTCTGATTGGTTTGGATCAGTGGGTTAAGCATTGGGTTGTGGCAAATATTGCCCTTAACCAAGTTATCAAGGCGATCCCTGGACTTTTCAGCTTGACCTATCTGCAAAACCGTGGTGCTGCCTTTTCGATTTTACAGAATCAGAAATATTTCTTTGTGATTTTGACGGTTCTAGTGATTGGTGCGGCTATGGTTTATCTGGTTAAGAATTACCAGAAGAGTCTTTGGCTGGTGCTATCTTTGGTTTTGATTATCTCAGGTGGTATTGGTAACTTTATCGATCGTGTGCACTTGGGTTATGTGGTTGATATGGTTCAGCTTGATTTTATTGATTTTGCAATATTTAACGTGGCAGACTCCTATCTAACGGTAGGCGTGCTGCTCTTGATTTTAATCTTATGGAAAGAGGAAAATGGAAGTCATCATTAAAGAGGCGGGTAACCGTCTGGACAAGGCTTTGGCAGATTTGACAGAATTGTCACGTAGTCAGGCCAATGAAGCGATTAAGGCTGGAACGGTCTTGGTTAATGGTAAGTCGGCAAAGGCCAAGTATGCGGTTAAAGAGGGTGATGTTATCACCTATGAATTGCCAGAAGAAGAGGTTTTGGAATACAAGGCTGAAGATATTCCTTTGGATATTATCTACGAAGATGCGGATGTGGCAGTGGTCAATAAGCCTCAAGGCATGGTGGTTCATCCATCAGCTGGTCACACGTCTGGTACCTTGGTCAATGCCTTAATGTATCATGTCAAGGACCTTTCGTCTATCAATGGTGTGGTTCGTCCAGGGATTGTCCACCGTATCGACAAGGACACGTCTGGTCTCCTTATGATTGCTAAGAATGATAAGGCCCACAATGCTTTGGCGGCTGAGCTTAAGGATAAGAAGTCCCTTCGTAAGTATGTGGCTATCGTGCATGGCAATTTGCCTAACGATCGAGGCGTGATTGAGGCTCCGATTGGGCGTTCGGACAAGGACCGCAAGAAGCAGGCAGTTACAGCTAAAGGAAAACCTGCGGTTACACGATTTACCGTTCTTGAACGTTTTGGCAACTATACGTTGGTAGAGTTGCAGCTGGAAACAGGTCGCACACACCAGATTCGTGTGCACATGGCTTATATCGGTCACCCGGTGGCGGGCGATCCTCTTTATGGGCCACGCAAGACCCTCAAGGGCCATGGCCAATTTCTACATGCTAAGACCCTTGGGTTCACGCATCCTACGACTGGAGAATTGGTCGAATTTACAGCGGAAGAACCTGCTATTTTCAAGGAAACCTTGGAGAAGTTGAGAGAAGCGTAACAGTTATTAAACGGATAGTCTTTCTTGGGAGGGGCGTCCGTTTTTTTCTTGTAAAAGAGTCTGAAATTTGCTATAATTTACCTAATTAAATAAGTCCTTTAATCACTGTCCAGAGAGGCAGGCAAGGAGCCATGAGAAGTGTACGGGTGAACTGTACTCATATTTTTGTGTATCTCCTTGTTTTCGAGGGGATTTTTTTGTATTTAGAAAGGTTCTTTTTATGAAGAAAAAAGAGATCGTCGATGACGTAACCATGAAACGTGCCATTACACGTATCACTTATGAGATTATTGAGCGTAACAAAAATCTCGACAAGATTGTCTTGGCTGGTATTAAGACACGTGGTGTCTATATTGCACAGCGCATCCAAGAGCGCTTGAAACAGTTGGAAAACCTTGATGTGCCATTGATTGAGCTTGACACTAAAGCTTTCCGTGATGATGTTAAGGCTGAGCAAGACACATCTGTTTTTCCTATTGAAATTGATGGTACAGATGTTATCCTTGTGGATGATGTGCTTTACACAGGTCGTACGATTCGTGCAGCTATTGATAATATCGTTAGCCATGGGCGTCCGGCGCGTGTTGGTTTGGCTGTCTTGGTTGACCGTGGTCACCGTGAATTGCCAATCCGTGCGGACTATGTTGGTAAAAATATCCCAACTAGTGAGTCAGAAGAAATCGAAGTTTTGGTCGCAGAAGTTGATGGCAAAGATAGCGTCAACATTATCGATCCAAGCTAAGTTGACTGACGGATAGGCTAAAACGCCTTTTGTATCTTGTTAATTGAACACGGGCTAAGAGCTGTGTAAAATAGATAAATCTTCCTAGAAGCTAAAGCTTCGGCGTCAGATTTCCTAATTTTACTTTGCTCTTTATACGCCCTTTGTATCTTGTTAATTGAACACGCCCTAAGCCTTGTGCAAAAAAGATAAATATTCTTAGGAGCTGGTGCTCCGTCATCATATTTCCTATTTTTGCTTTAGGCTTTAGACGGGCTTTGTATCTTACTAATTGAACACGGGACTCATTTCTTAGGAAAAAAGATAAGTCTCCTAGCACTCTTGGGAGTGCGGTGTCGACTTCCTATTTTTCTACAGAAATGTTTGGCTAAGCCAAAGCGTCCCTTTGTATCTTAATTTTAAGGAGTCCTTTGATATCGTGAATAACGTAAAATATGATGTGAATGATATGCCAAAACCTGGTTTATTGGTTGGTTTGTCATTCCAGCACTTGTTTGCTATGTTTGGTGCGACGGTGCTTGTGCCAATTTTGGTTGGGATTGATCCCGCTATTGCTCTTTTCTCATCTGGTTTGGGAACTTTGGCTCACTTGACGGTGACCAAGTACAAAATTCCAGCTTACATGGGGTCTAGCTTTGCCTATATTGCGGCTATGCAGACACTTATGAAGACTGATGGGATTGCAGCGGTCGCTCAAGGTGCCATGGCTGGTGGTTTGGTTTACTTGCTAGTGGCTCTGATTGTTAAGTATGCGGGTAAAGACTGGATTGATAAGGTCCTTCCACCAATCGTGGTTGGTCCCATTATCATGGTGATTGGTTTGAACCTTGCAGCCAATGCAGTCAATGATGCGACAACTTTAAATAAAAGCTATAGTATCTATGCTCTATTGATTTCGATGGTGACCCTCTTTGCGGTTATCCTCTTTAACATGTATGGCAAGAAGATTGTCGGTGTTATTCCAATTTTGCTTGGTTTAGTTGTGGGCTATATTTTCTCAGCGGTTCTTGGTTTGCTGACAGGACATAGTTTCATCAATTTCTCAGAGGTAGCAGCGGCACATTGGATTCAAGTTCCAAACTTTGACATTCCATTTGTGGATTATAGCTTTAAGCTCTATCCAAGTGCGATTTTGACCATGGCTCCGATTGCCTTTGTGACGATGACTGAACACTTTGGTCACGTCATGGTTCTGAACAGTTTGACTGAGCGTGATTACTTCAAGGATCCTGGTCTTGACCGTACGCTTACTGGTGATGGTTTGGCACAGATTATCGCTGGATTCTTTGGAGCTCCTCCGGTAACTTCTTATGGTGAAAATATTGGGGTTATGGCCCTCAGTAAGGTCTACTCAGTTTACGTTATTGCGGGCGCAGCAGTGATTGCGGTCTTGATGAGCTTTATCGGTAAGCTCTCAGCACTCTTGCATTCTATTCCAACTCCTGTATTGGGCGGGTTGTCTATTGCCCTCTTTGGGGTTATCGCTGCTAGCGGTTTGAAAATTTTAGTTGAACATAAGATTGATTTTGATAATAAAAAGAATCTCTTGATTGCTAGTGTTATCTTGGTATCTGGTATCGGTGGTTTGATGATTGACCTTGGCGGTCTTCAAATCACGGGTGTGGCAAGTTCAACCATTCTTGGTATCTTGCTTTACCAAATTTTGCCAGATCCTAAAAAAGGTAGCAAAGATTAGTCAATCAATTTAAAAGGAAAAACTATGGCGATTGCAGATGGAAAAGTGTCACTGAAACATTTGGTGACAATGGAAACCCTCACGAATGAAGAGGTCTTGGGCCTGATTCGTCGAGGTGGAGATTTTAAAAATGGCAGAGCTGACTTCCAGCTGGATCGACAGTATTTCGCTGCCAATCTCTTTTTTGAAAATTCAACACGAACGCACAAGTCCTTCGAAGTGGCGGAGAAAAAACTTGGCCTGGATGTGATTGAGTTCGATGCTGGAACTAGCTCGGTGAACAAGGGTGAGACCCTCTATGATACGATCTTAACCATGTCTGCTTTGGGCGTTGACATCTGTGTGGTCCGCCACTCGGAAGTCGATTACTACAAGCAGTTGATTGATAGTAGAACCATCCAGACCTCTATTGTCAATGGTGGTGATGGTTCAGGGCAACACCCAAGTCAGTGTTTGCTTGACTTGATGACCATTTACGAAGAGTTCGGAACCTTTGAAAATCTTAAGATTTGTATTGCAGGTGACATTACGCATTCGCGTGTCGCCAAGTCAAATATGCAGATTCTCAAGCGTTTGGGAGCCCAGCTTTATTTTGCTGGTCCTGCGGAGTGGTACTCGACTGAGTTCGATGTTTATGGTCAGCATGTGGCTATTGACGACGTCATTGAGGACTTGGATGTTCTCATGTTGCTTCGTGTTCAGCACGAGCGTCATGGGGATGACAAGGGATTTTCAAAAGAAGACTACCATGCTCTCTATGGTTTGACTGAAGAACGTTATGCCAAGTTAGCTAATCAGGCGATTATCATGCACCCTGCTCCGGTTAATCGTGATGTGGAGATTGCTGATAGCCTGGTTGAGGCGCCTAAGGCTCGTATCGTTGCTCAGATGCAAAACGGGGTCTTTGTCCGTATGGCAATTATTGAAGCTATTTTAAATGGCAAAGCGTAAACAGCGTTAACAGATTCCTGAGAGAATCAGACGAAAAAGAACATGGGCTAAATCTTTGGAAAAGAGACAAATCTTCCTAGAGGCTAGAGCTTCTCTGTCAGATTTGCTTTTCATTCAGATTTTTAACGCCCTTTGTATCTTAGTGAAAGGAACAATTTACTATAATGGCAAAACGTTTACTTATTTTGGAAGACGGCACTATTTTTGAAGGTCAGGCCTTCGGTGCTGATGTGGATGTGACGGGTGAAATCGTCTTTAATACTGGTATGACAGGTTATCAAGAATCTATCACAGACCAGTCTTACAATGGTCAAATTTTGACTTTTACTTATCCACTTGTTGGTAACTATGGTGTTAACCGTGACGACTATGAGTCAATTAAGCCAACGACTAAGGGTGTCGTTGTGTCAGAGGCCAGCCGTCGTGCCAGCAACTGGCGTAACCAAATGACCTTGGATGAGTTTTTGAAGGCGAAAAACATCCCTGGTATCTCTGGTATTGATACACGTGCCTTGACTAAGATTATCCGTCAACACGGTACCATGAAAGCCACTTTGGCCGGCCCTGGTGACAGTATCGAGCACTTGCAAGATCAATTGCGTGCGACTGTTTTGCCAACGAACAATATTGAGCAGGTATCAACTAAGACAGCCTACCCAGCACCAGGTGTTGGTAAAAATATCGTTTTGGTTGACTTTGGTCTCAAGCACTCTATCTTGCGTGAGTTTTCAAAACGTGATTGTAATGTGACTGTTGTGCCACATGATATCACTGCTGAAGAAATTCTCCACCTTAATCCAGATGGTGTGATGTTATCAAATGGTCCAGGTAACCCTGAAGATGTACCATATGCACTTGATATGATTCGTGGCATCCAAGGTAAAATTCCAATCTTTGGTATTTGTATGGGTCACCAGTTGTTTAGTTTGGCTAATGGTGCCAAGGCCTACAAGATGAAGTTTGGTCACCGTGGATTTAACCACGCGGTTCGTGAAATTGCGACTGGTCGTGTTGATTTCACTAGCCAAAACCATGGTTATGCCATTGACCGTGAGTCACTTCCAGATTGCCTCATGGTAACACATGAAGAAATTAACGATAAGTCAGTTGAAGGTGTTCGTCACCGTGACTTCCCTGCATTCTCAGTGCAATTCCACCCAGATGCAGCACCTGGTCCACACGATGCTAGCTATCTCTTTGATGAGTTCTTGGAATTGATTGATGCTTTCCAAGCTGAAAAAGCACGTCGTTAATTGCAACTGTCTAGTGACTATAGTGGGGGGTGACTCTTGTTCGCCCCAGTCTACTACCTTATTTAATGACAACCAGAGAGTTGTCAAATAGAAAGGAGAAGATACAGGTTCACGGAAGTGAACACGCCCTAAGGACTGTGTGAAAAAGATAAACGGTGACTAGACGCTTGAGCGTCGTCGTCACGTTTCCTATTTTCACTGGGTCCTTAACGGGCTTTGTATCATAAATTATGCCTAAACGTTCTGATATTAAAAAAATTATGGTTATCGGGTCTGGTCCTATCATCATCGGTCAGGCTGCTGAGTTCGACTACGCTGGTACGCAAGCCTGCTTGGCCTTGAAAGAAGAAGGTTACAGTGTTGTCCTTGTTAACTCTAACCCTGCGACAATCATGACTGATAAAGAAATCGCAGATAAGGTTTACATTGAACCAATTACGCTTGAGTTTGTTACACGTATTCTTCGTAAAGAGCGTCCTGATGCCCTCTTGCCAACACTTGGTGGACAAACTGGTTTGAACATGGCAATGGAATTGTCAAAAGCTGGTATTCTTGAAGAGCTTGGAGTAGAGCTTTTGGGAACAAAATTGTCTGCCATTGACCAAGCCGAAGACCGTGACCTCTTCAAACAATTGATGGAAGATTTGGAACAACCTATTCCAGAATCTGAAATCGTCAATACGGTTGAAGAAGCAGTTGCCTTTGCGACAGAAATTGGTTACCCAGTTATCGTGCGTCCTGCCTTTACCCTTGGTGGTACTGGTGGTGGTATGTGTGCCAACGAAGAAGAACTTCGTGAAATCGCTGAAAATGGCTTGAAATTGTCACCAGTAACACAATGTTTGATTGAGCGTTCTATCGCTGGTTTCAAGGAAATCGAATACGAAGTTATGCGTGATGCCGCGGACAATGCTCTTGTGGTATGTAACATGGAAAATTTTGACCCAGTTGGTATCCACACAGGGGACTCAATCGTATTTGCCCCAACGCAAACCTTGTCAGATATTGAAAACCAAATGCTTCGTGATGCCAGCTTGAAGATTATCCGTGCCCTTAAAATTGAGGGTGGCTGTAACGTACAGTTGGCTCTTGACCCTAATAGCTTCAAGTACTATGTTATCGAAGTAAACCCTCGTGTATCACGTTCATCAGCCCTTGCCTCAAAAGCAACTGGTTACCCAATCGCCAAATTGGCAGCCAAGATCGCTGTTGGTTTGACACTTGATGAAATGATTAACCCAGTCACTGGTACAACTTACGCTATGTTTGAACCAGCTCTTGACTATGTGGTTGCTAAGATTCCACGTTTCCCATTTGATAAATTTGAACACGGTGAACGTCGTCTTGGTACTCAAATGAAAGCCACTGGTGAAGTTATGGCTATCGGTCATAACATCGAAGAGTCACTTCTTAAAGCCTGCCGTTCACTTGAAATCGGTGTTTACCACAATGAAATGCCTGAGCTTGCGGACGTCACAGACGACGCCTTGGTTGAAAAGATTGTCAAAGCTCAAGACGACCGTCTCTTCTACCTTTCTGAAGCCATCCGTCGTGGTTACACTATTGAAGAATTGTCAGAGTTGACTAAGATTGATATCTTCTTCCTTGATAAATTGCTCCACATCTTCGAATTGGAACAAGAATTGGCTACTCACGTAGGCGATGTTGAAGTTTTGAAAGAAGCTAAACGTAACGGTTTCTCTGATCGTAAGATTGCTGATCTTTGGAATCAAACAGCTGACCAAGTTCGTGCGACACGTTTGGAAAATAACATTGTTCCTGTCTACAAGATGGTTGATACCTGTGCGGCTGAGTTCGAGTCATCAACACCGTATTTCTACTCAACTTATGAGTGGGAAAATGAATCAATCAAGTCTGATAAAGAATCTGTCATCGTTCTTGGTTCTGGTCCTATCCGTATCGGACAAGGGGTTGAGTTCGACTATGCGACAGTTCACTCTGTAAAAGCTATCCAGGCTGCAGGTTACGAAGCTATCATCATGAACTCTAACCCTGAGACAGTTTCAACAGACTTCTCAGTTTCAGATAAACTTTACTTCGAACCATTGACTTTCGAAGACGTGATGAACGTTATCGAATTGGAACAACCTAAGGGTGTCGTGGTTCAGTTTGGTGGACAAACAGCCATCAACTTGGCAGAGCCATTGTCTAAAGCTGGTGTGAAAATCTTGGGTACACAGGTTGCTGACCTTGACCGTGCCGAAGACCGTGACCTCTTCGAGCAAGCCCTTAAAGACCTCGATATCCCGCAACCACCAGGACAAACAGCGACAAATGAAGAAGAAGCGGTTGAAGCAGCTCGTAAGATTGGTTTCCCAGTTCTTGTTCGTCCGTCATACGTTTTGGGTGGACGTGCCATGGAAATCGTTGAAAATGAAGATGACCTTCGTTCTTACATGCGTACAGCCGTTAAGGCAAGTCCAGACCACCCAGTCCTTGTTGATAGCTATATCATTGGACGTGAGTGTGAAGTGGATGCCATCTCTGATGGTAAGGATGTCTTGATTCCAGGTATTATGGAACACATCGAACGTGCAGGGGTTCACTCAGGGGACTCAATGGCAGTTTACCCACCACAAACCCTTTCTAAGAAAATCCAAGAGACTATCGCAGATTACACTAAACGCTTGGCTATTGGTCTTAACTGTATCGGTATGATGAACATTCAGTTTGTTATTAAGGATGAAACAGTCTATGTTATCGAGGTTAACCCACGTGCTAGTCGTACCGTACCATTCTTGTCTAAGGTTACTGATATCCCAATGGCTCAAGTTGCTACAAACTTGATTCTTGGTAAATCATTGGCTGAGCAAGGTTACAAAGATGGTCTTTACCCAGAAAGCAACCATGTTCATGTCAAAGCACCAGTCTTCTCATTCACAAAATTGGCTAAGGTAGATAGCCTCCTTGGACCTGAAATGAAATCAACTGGTGAAGTTATGGGTACAGATGCGACTCTTGAAAAAGCGCTCTACAAAGCCTTTGAAGCATCTTACCTCCACTTGCCTACCTTTGGTAACGTTATCTTCACTATTCATGATGATACTAAAGAAGAAGCCCTTGACTTGGCCCGTCGTTTCGATGCTATCGGTTATGGTATCTATGCAACTGAGGGAACAGCTAAGTTCTTGAATGAACACGGGGTTCACGCAACGCTTGTTAACAAATTGGGTGAAAATGATGATAACGACATTCCAGCCCTCGTTCGTACAGGTAAAGCGCAAGCTATTATCAATACGGTTGGTAACAAACGTACTTATGACGAAGACGGAGCAGCTATCCGTAGCTCAGCTATTGAAGCAGGAATTCCACTCTTCACAGCGCTTGATACAGCAGATGCTATGGTGCGTGTGCTTGAAAGCCGTAGCTTTACAACAGAAGCTATCTAATCACAAAATAAAGTCTCAGCCTTGCTGGGGCTTTTTTATTGAAGACAAAGTTTTCTTTTGAGACTTTTCTTAAGTGATGACGGAAGTCAGCGACCTTCTGCGAAGTTCCATGACTAGGTTTTGAGCCGAAAGTCTCAAAACTTCCGAACGCCTGAAACTAATCGTTTCAGACGTTTTTATCACTGCGAAAAGTCTCGGTATAAGCTTACTAGGTTCGCAAAATCTATTTCATATTTAAAAATAGTTTAATTATGTTCTGAGTCTCAGCTTTGCTGGGGCTTTTTTCTTACACAAATGTAAGTTAACAAATTAAAATGAAAGCTAAGACAATGGTTTTGTTTCCTAAGATTCTGCTATACTAGAAACATGATTATTACCAAATCTTTACGTGAAAATGAGGCCTTGATTGCGCGTGCCCAAGAATTGGCCCACGAACTGGGAGCTGACTACCAGCCTCGTCGCAAGTTATCCTTGGCGAAATGTTTAGAGCGATTTGGAGCTTTTTATCTTCTATATAAAGACAGACTGTCTTTTGTCAATGCGGATGGCAGTGAGCTATCCTTTCATCCAGATACAGCAGTTCTTAGGATTAAGGCGCCACACGATGCTCTAGTCAATCTTTTGGGTTCGTCTAGCAAGTCTATTCTGGACACGACCATGGGTCTGGCTTCCGATAGTCTAGTTATGGCGGCAGCGGGAAATAAGGTGACTGCCCTTGAGAGTCAAGAAGTGATTTTTCAGGTGGTTTCTCGTGGTCTGGCCACTTATCAGACAGATGACAAGCAACTTGAAAAAGCGATGCGGTCTATTAAGACCATTAAGAGCGATAGCTTATCCTTTTTGAAGTCTCAGGCTGATCACTCTTTTGATATCGTCTATGCCGATCCTATGTTTTCAGAGACTATCAAGGAATCGGAAAATCTACAAGCTATCAAACCTTTGGCCAATGGCAGCCGTCTGACAGAAGAATGGTTAAATGAAGCTAAGCGTGTCGCACGAGAAAAGATTATCATCAAGGCGCATTTTCGAGATACCGTTTTTGAGGAACTTGGGTTTGAACGTCAGATTCGTCCCAATCAAAAGCTACACTATGGTGTCATGGATTTAAGCGAAGGCCATTGACACAGAAAGTTAAAAGTATTACAATTGTTTTATTTATGCGATACAAAAGAAAAGAGAGACTTATGCGAAAGAAAATCAGTCCAAAGTTATTTAAAAATAAAAAAAGAGTTTGGATCATTGGAGGAATTGGCTTCCTTGTCCTTTTGGTCCTAGGATTTAACCTTTTTGCAGGTGGTGGCAAAGATGATAAGGCTTCCGAGTCCCCTACAGCAAGTAAGGTAACCAAGGGGCAGTTGGCCTCGTCCACCCTTCTGACTGGCATGGTGAAGGCTCAGTCGGAACAGTACGTTTATTTTGACAATACTATTGGACGCAATGCCACTGTGACAGTCTCTGTTGGTGAGGAAGTTAGCGTTGGTCAGCAACTGGTCCAATACGACAGTACCTCTGCCCAAGCAGCCTATGATACGGCTAGCCGTGCCTATAATAAGGCAGTTCGTGACCGTAATTATTTCCAACAGTATGGGACAGCTCCTGCGGCTTCGGCACAAACAAGTAGTGATTCGGATGAGGATGATTCGACGACTACCGTTAGCCCTCAACAGCGTCAGAAAACCGAGGCAAGTAATTACCAAACCTTGCAAGATTATAATGATGCTGTTGCTAATGCCGCCTCAGAGCTAGAAAAGGCACAAGATGTCCTCAACCAAACGGTCATTGTTTCAGATGTTAATGGGACAGTCGTAGAAGTTGCGGACTCTGTGGACCCTGCTTCAAAAGAGAGCCAGACTCTAGTTCATGTGACCAGTGAAGGCCAATTTGAAATTCAAGGGACCTTAACAGAATATGACATTCCAAATATTTCAGTGGGGCAAAAGGTCAAGATTACTTCCAAAGTATACCCAGACCAAACTTGGACAGGGAAGGTCAGCTATGTTTCCAATTATCCTAAGCAAAATGCCAGTCAGTCAACGGGGACATCTAGCAATTCAGGACAGACAGGTTCCCAGTATGAATACAAGGTTCAATTGACCAGCCCTATCGGCAAGCTCAAACAAGGTTTTAATGTATCCCTTGAAGTGACCAAAGATGATGATGCCCTGTTAGTTCCAGTAACTGCTGTGACCAAGAAAGGCTCTGACAACTATGTCTGGGTTTACGATGACGAGAGTCAAAAAATCAAGCAAGTCAAGGTCAAACTTGGCAATGCAGATGCTAAGCAACAAGAAATTGCCTCAGGACTTAAAGAAGGTCAAAAGGTTATTACTAAGGCTGAAAAATACTTTAAGGATGGCGAGACCCTGAAGGATGTGACAGATGCCGATAGCAAAAAATCAAAAGAGACTAGTGGAGAAGAGGTGAAGTCTAGTGACTAAGCCAGCACTTATGGTCTTAAAAGGCATCACCAAGTCTTTCAAAAATGGTCAGGAGTCCTTGCAGGTCCTTAAGGGAATTGACTTATCAGTTGATGAAGGTGACTTCGTGGCAATCATGGGTCCTTCTGGTTCAGGAAAATCAACCCTCATGAATATTATTGGACTTCTTGATCAACCGACTACAGGTTCCTATCAACTCGAGGGAGAGAATGTAGCTGAGCTCTCTGAAAACCGCTTGGCCAAGGTAAGAAATGACCAGATTGGCTTTATCTTTCAGCAGTTTTTTCTCTTGCCAAAGTTAAGTGCCCAAAAGAATGTAGAGCTTCCCCTGATTTATGCGGGGAAATCTCCACGTGAACGTAAGCAAAGGGCACAACAATTCTTGAAAAAAGTCGGCTTGTCAGACCGTAGCCATCATTTGCCGTCAGAGCTGTCTGGTGGACAGAAGCAGAGGGTGGCTATTGCGCGTGCACTGTCTAACGATCCGGCAATCATTTTGGCGGATGAACCTACGGGTGCACTTGATACCAAGACAGGAACCCAGATTATGGATCTCTTAACCCAGCTAAACCGTGAAGGAAAGACCATTGTCATGGTTACCCATGAACCAGAGATTGCAGACTATGCCCGACGTAAGATTGTCATCCGTGATGGGGAAATCACCCAGGATACGACGGATAGCGTTCGGATAGACTAGGAGGTAAGAATGGAAAATTGGAAATTTGCTCTTAGTTCTATTCGTTCACACAAGATGCGGTCCTTCCTGACCATGTTGGGGATTATCATTGGTGTTGCTGCGGTAGTACTCATTATGGGTCTAGGAAATGGGATGCGTCAGAGTGTTACCGATAGTGTGACAGGTGATAAGGATACTGTTCAAGTCTACTATGAAGCCAAGGGTGAGGAGCTAGATCCTGCCTATGCGGACCTGTCACAACCGACCAAACCGGTTAAAGAAGTTTGGTTGGAGCAAGTGGCTAGGCAGACACCTGGTATTGATAGTTATTTTGTGACTAACAGCCTAACTTCCTCTATCTCCCTCCAAAAAAAGACTGTGAAGAATGTTAATATCACAGGTGCCAGTCAGGGTTATTTTAAAGCTAAAAAGTTAGAGATGTTGACAGGACGTTCCTTGCAAGACAATGACTACAAAAACTTTTCGCGAGTTATTGTCATTGATCAGATGGTGGCTAAAAAACTCTTTGAAACGAATGAGGATGCCCTTAACCAAGTGGTTACTATTGGGAACAATGATTATCGTGTGATTGGTGTTTATAAGAATAAAGACACAGCAATCGGTGCCTATGGTGAAATTGGAACAGCTCTTGTGGCCAATACCCAGTTAGCAGCTGAGAATAACACTGATGCTATTGGCCAGATTTTTTTCCATGTGACCGATGTGAAAAATAGTAGTAGTGTCGCTAAGGATGCTGCCAAACGATTGACCCAGTTGGCTCAAGATGACAATGGAGCATATAAGGCAGCAGACATGAGTTCGGCCCTAGATCAGGTGAATACGATTTTTGGAACTATTACCACCGTTGTCGGAGCTATTGCTGGGATTTCACTCTTAGTTGGTGGAATCGGTGTTATGAACATCATGTTGGTTTCAGTAACTGAGCGGACACGAGAGATTGGTCTTCGTAAGGCTTTAGGTGCCACACGTCGTAAAATTTTGACTCAGTTTCTGATTGAGTCCATGGTTTTGACCATCCTGGGAGGTTTGATTGGGCTGGGCTTTGCGGCCCTAGTCGTTGGACCAATCGGGAATGCCATGGACCTTAAAGCGACAGTCTCTCTTGGCGTAGCCATGGGAAGTATCGCTTTCTCAGCAGCTGTGGGAATTATCTTTGGTCTCCTACCGGCTAATAAAGCTTCAAAACTCGATCCTATCGAAGCACTTAGATATGATTAGACATAACCTCTTGAAATCTTTGGATTTTGAGAGGTTTTATGTTTTTCAAAAAAGATAGCGAAAAAAATAAAAAAATTTGCATTTTTTTCTTGACGTCTGATTTAGGTCATGATATTATAAATAAGGTTTGAAAAAACTGACCTAAGACAGTTGGGGAGCTAGACTCATAAACATCCAACCGAGGCACAAAACGTGACTATTTTTTTGTAACGTATTGTACTTTCGTGTCTAGGTTTAGGTACGATTTTTTTGTGCCTAGCCCAAAAATAAAAACGGAGGTAAAACTACTAATGAGTGAAGCTATTATTGCTAAGAAAGCTGAACAGGTTGCGATTGTCGCTGAGAAAATGAAAGCTGCAGCATCTATCGTTGTTGTTGACTCTCGTGGACTTACAGTTGACCAAGATACAGTTCTTCGTCGTAATCTTCGTGAATCAGGCGTTGAATTTAAAGTTATCAAAAACTCAATCTTGACTCGTGCAGCTGAAGAAGCAGGTCTTGAAGACCTTAAAGAACTCTTCGTTGGTCCATCTGCAGTAGCATTCTCAAACGAAGATGTTATCGCACCAGCAAAAGTTATTAGCGAATTTGCTAAAGACGCAGAAGCTCTTGAAATCAAAGGTGGTGTTGTTGACGGTGCGTTCACTTCAGTCGAAGAAATCAACGCTCTTGCATCACTTCCAAACAAAGAAGGTATGCTTTCTATGCTCCTTTCTGTACTTCAAGCGCCAGTGCGCAACGTTGCATACGCTGTCAAAGCGGTTGCAGAAAGCAAAGAAGACGGTGCTGCATAAGCCCATCTTCACAACTCGTAGCCTAAGCTACGTTTAAAACACTATATTAAAAAACACATTTGGAGGAAATCACAATGGCATTGAACATTGAAAACATTATTGCTGAAATTAAAGAAGCTTCAATCCTTGAATTGAACGACCTTGTAAAAGCTATCGAAGAAGAGTTTGGCGTAACTGCTGCTGCTCCTGTAGCTGCTGCTGCAGCTGGTGCTGCTGACGCTGGTGCTGCTAAAGATTCATTCGACGTTGAATTGACATCTGCAGGCGACAAAAAAGTTGGCGTTATCAAAGTTGTACGTGAAATCACAGGCGAAGGTCTTAAAGAAGCTAAAGCTATCGTTGACGGTGCACCATCAGTTATTAAAGAAGGTGTTGCTGCAGCTGAAGCTGAAGAAATCAAAGCTAAACTTGAAGAAGCTGGAGCTTCAGTTACTCTTAAATAATAGTCATATAGCTATTTAATTGCGGAATCCTACTATACCGGTTTTTTATTGCGATAAGCGATTATGAGAAACTGTTTGAATTAATAGGTTCCCTACCAAAAAAACTGCCAAATTTATTTTTGGCAGGATTTTTGTTTTAATAAACTTTCGGGGGTAGACACTAGATTGTCTACCCCTTTTTTTTTTGCGTTTCGGAGGTAATTATTCAAAAGGAAGAACAGTCATCACGTCAAATCGTGAAGAGCCATATCATGACCATCATGGGAGTTGTTAATCTAAAAGCAACTCAACTGGTAAATGAAATGGAACAAACAGATTTAATCCGATTTGATGAATTCGGTTGTTATATGTATAAATTAAACAATTGTGTTACAATGAAGCCATATAGAATTTTAAGTTTTCTCAAAAACTTTCTATAACTAAGAACACATAAGGAGGTAAAATGGTGAAGCATTCTAAAATAACAAAAGTTTTTCAGCTTTCACTCGTCATCATATTTATTTTAGTCTTGTTAGGGCTCTTTGTTCCCCAGCAGTTTCAAAATATTAGTTTTTACTTAAAAAATCTCTTAACAACTAGTGTTGGCTGGTTTTACTTGTTATTGGTTACGGGGATTTTAATTTTTTGTGTCTTTTTAATTGTAAGTCCGATAGGGCAGATTCGCTTGGGTAATCCCACGAGTCGGCCAGAGCATTCGACGACGTCATGGATTGCTATGATGTTTTCTGCTGGAATGGGGATTGGTCTGGTCTTTTATGGGGCAGCAGAGCCTTTGAGTCACTTTGCTATCTCGACGCCCAATGCAGAAATAGGCAGTGCGGATGCTCTCGCAGATGCTTTTCGTTTTACTTTTTTTCACTGGGGATTTCATGCTTGGGCGGTCTATGCCCTGGTGGGATTGTCTTTGGCTTATTTTGGCTTTCGTAAACGGGAGAAATATCAGCTCTCAGTCGTCTTTAAGCCTCTTTTTGGAAAATATGCGGACGGACCAATAGCAACCATTATCGATACCATCACCATTATTGCGACAGTGATTGGGGTAGCGACAACGCTCGGCTTTGGTGCCTCACAAATCAATGGTGGTCTCTCCTATGTCTTTGGTATTCCTAATAATAGTCTTGTGCAAGTCATCATTATCATCATTGCGACAATTCTTTTTCTTATTTCTGCCTTATCAGGTTTAGGAAAGGGTGTTAAAATCCTATCTAATACAAACTTGATTTTAGCTATTGTCTTGCTTGCTGGAGTCATAGTTTTGGGGCCAACGGTTAAGATATTTGACACCATGACAGACTCTATCGGCCTTTATTTTCAAAACTTCTTCCGTATGAGTTTTCGGGCGGCGGCTTTTGATGAGACCAAGCGGGCTTGGATTAACCAATGGACCATTTTTTACTGGGCATGGTGGATTTCCTGGTCACCTTTTGTGGGCGTCTTTATTGCCCGTATCTCAAAAGGTCGGACTATTCGCGAATTTTTGACAGTAGTGCTTTTGGCACCAACAGTCCTTAGTTTTATCTGGTTTTCTGCTTTTGGTACCTTATCTACTTCACTACAAGATTCGGGGGTTAATTTGATACGTTTTGCCACAGAAGAAATTCTTTTTGCCTCTTTTAATGAATATCCTCTGGGAAGTGTCCTTTCACTCCTGGCAATTATTTTAGTTTTAACCTTCTTTGTGACCTCGGCGGATTCTGCCACCTATGTTTTGGCCATGTTGTCTGAAGATGGCAATCTAAATCCAAGTAATCGTAAAAAGGTGATTTGGGGTGTCATGCTGGCCTTGATTGCTATTGCACTCATGTTTTCTGGTGGATTGACAGCTTTACAAAACACGCTCATTATTGTCGCTTTTCCATTTTCTATAGTACTAGTGTTGATGATGTGGTCGCTTATGAAAGAGTTATATCACGAAAAAGAGCAAATGGGACTCGCCATTACACCAGACCGATATCCTGAGAAGAATCAACCGTTTAAATCTTATGAGGAAAATTAGGAGGATGGCATGGAGTTAAGAGTGCTTCGTTATTTTATTACTATTGCTGAGGAGGGGAGTATCTCCAAGGCAGCTGAGAAGCTGATGATTACTTAGCCGACACTCAGTCGTCAGTTAAAAGATTTGGAGCAGGAACTTGGTGAACCTCTTTTTATCCGTGAACATATCAAGTCGCTTAATAAAGAAAACCAGGGCATAAGCTCTGGTTTTTTCTATTGCTTTTAATATTTTCATTTGTTAGAATGTAGGTAATGTGCGTGCTTGTCACGCCCTTTTTCTATGTCTTTTACGGCTTTAGTGGTTGTAAATAACTATAAAAATCTTAAAGGCATGGTAAATGCTAAAAAGAAAAGGAGAAATTTATGGCTTATATTTGGTCTTATCTCAGACGTTATCCTAAGTGGCTAGCAATGAATTTTACGGCGGCCATTTTATTTGTTATTGCTAACTTGGGTTTGCCGACGGTTCTTGCCAGAATGATTGATGAGGGAATAAACCGTGGTGATGTTGATAAGCTTTACGCTTATGCTTGGGTCATGTTTGGTGTAGTTTTGACTGGGATTGTTGGTCGTATACTTCTGTCCTATGCAGTTGGTAAGTTGACCACTACTATGGTGCAAGTCATGCGTAATGACATTTATGCTAAGCTTCAGGAGTATTCCCACCACGAGTATGAGCAGATTGGGGTATCCTCTTTGGTGACTCGTATTACATCAGATGCTTTTGTGCTTATGCAGTTTGCGGATCAGGTTCTTAAGCTAGGGGTTATCACTCCTTTGATGATGGTTTCCAGTGTCTTTTTGATTTTGACGACAAGTCCATCTTTGGCTTGGATTGTGGCAATCTCCTTGCCTTTCCTAGCCGTAGTAGTCTGGTATGTGGCGGTAAAAACGCGTCCGCTTTCTGAGAAGCAACAGGCAACTCTCGACAAGATTAACCAGTATGCTCGTGAAAATCTGACTGGACTTCGTGTCATCCGTGCTTTCGCTAGAGAAGATTTTCAAGAGAAGAAGTTCGCTTCTGAAAATGCTGTCTATGCGGATAATTCAAACAAACTTTTCAAATTGACTGGTTTGACCGAGCCACTTTTTGTGCAAATCATCATCGCCATGATAGTGGCAATTGTTTGGTTTGCTCTTGAGCCATTAGGTTCTGGGACTTTGGCTATCGGTGACTTGGTTGCCTTTATTGAGTACAGTTTCCATGCACTATTGTCCTTCCTCTTCCTAGCTAATCTTTTTACCATGTATCCTCGTACAGCGGTGTCTAGTGAACGTCTGCAGGAAATTATGGACATGCCGATTTCTATCAATCCAAATGAAGATGGCGTGACAGAAACCGAGACTAAGGGATATTTGGAATTTGACAATGTTACCTTTGCCTATCCCGGTGAAACTGAGAGTCCTGTCCTACACAATATTTCCTTCAAAGCTAAACCAGGTGAAACCATTGCCTTTATTGGGTCTACGGGTTCAGGGAAATCATCACTTGTACAGTTGATTCCACGCTTTTATGATGTAACACTTGGACGCATTCTTGTTGATGGTGTAGATGTCCGTGACTACAATCTTAAGGCTCTTCGTCGTAAGATTGGCTTTATTCCACAAAAAGCCCTACTCTTTACAGGGACTATCGGTGAAAATATCCGTTATGGTAAGGAAAATGCCAGTCATGAAGAATTGAATCAAGCTACTGATGTGGCTCAAGCCAAGGAATTTATCGAAAGTAAGGAAGAACGCTATGATTCTCACTTGGCTGAGGGTGGTAGCAACCTTTCTGGGGGACAGAAGCAGCGTTTGTCAATTGCACGTGCTGTGGTTAAACGTCCTGATCTTTACATCTTTGATGATTCCTTCTCTGCCTTGGACTACAAGACTGATGCGACCTTGCGCCGTCGTCTGAAAGAAGTGACCCAGGATGCGACAGTCTTGATTGTGGCTCAACGTGTGGGGACTATCATGGATGCAGACCAGATTATCGTTCTTGATAAGGGTGAAATCGTGGGTCGTGGCCGTCACGAAGAGCTTATGGAAAGCAATGAGATTTACCGTGAAATTGCTAATTCACAATTGAATCAAAAGAGTCTTACGGAAGACTAGAAGGAGGTCAAAATGAAGAAAAATAAAATGAAAATAAGTCATTCCTCAAGTTTTGGCCGCCTTTGGTCCTACTTGCAGGCTTATCGTTTCCCACTTTACCTAGCTATTTTCCTGAAAATTGTTAGTGTTATCATGAGTGTCCTTGAGCCAGTGGTCATTGGTTTAGCTATTACCGAGTTAACTAAAAATACGCTGGCCATCATGAAGGGTGTCGAAGGCGCTCATATCAACGTCTCCTATGTTGGTTTGGTTTTGGTTGTTTATCTCTTGCGTGGTCTTATTTATGAGTTGGCTGCCTACTATTCCAACTATTTCATGACCAATGCCGTGCAAGCGACGGTTCAAGATATGCGAAATGAGATGACCGAGAAAATCAATCGTACCTCAGTGTCATACTTTGATAAGCACCAGTTCGGGGACCTCTTGGGCCGCTTTACCAGTGACGTCGAGACAGTATCTAATGCCTTGCAACAGTCATTCTTGCAGGTTGTTAATGCCGTCTTTACTCTAGCCTTGGTTATTGGAACAGTGCTTTACCTTAATCTTCAATTGGGAGCTATAGTTGTCATCACTATTCCGATTACATTCTTTGGTGCCCGCTTTATCATGAGTAAGTCTCAGCCCTACTTTAAACAACAGGCTGATGCTCTAGGTACTCTTAATGGTTTTGTTCAGGAAAATCTGACTGGCTTCAATGTGCTTAAGCTATTTGGCCGTGAGGATAAATCCTTGGATGATTTTAAAGAAATCACGGAAGACCTTCAGAAGGTAGGCTTTAAGGCTAATTTCATTTCAGGACTTATGATGCCGGTTCTTAACGGTTTATCTGACTTGACCTATCTCATTGTTGCTGTTCTAGGTGGTTTGCAAGTCTTGGCTGGTCGCTTGACGATTGGTAATATGCAGGCCTTTGTTCAGTACGTTTGGCAGATTAACCAACCTATTCAGAACTTGACTCAGTTGGCTGGACAATTGCAGAGTGCTAAATCTTCTTTGGACCGTATTTTCCAACTGATGGATGAACCAGACGAGGCTAATGATGCTACTGAAGTGCTTGCCGGAGATTTGACTGGCCAAGTTAGCTTTAAGCATGTGGACTTCCAGTATGTGGCTGATAAACCTTTGATTCGTGACTTTAATCTTGAGGTTAATCCTGGCGAAATGGTGGCCATTGTCGGTCCTACCGGTGCCGGAAAATCAACGATTATCAATCTTCTCATGCGTTTCTATGATGTGACTGCTGGTTCTATTTCAGTTGATGGTCACGATATCCGTAACCTGTCACGTCAGGATTATCGTAAACAGTTTGGTATGGTGCTTCAGGATGCTTGGCTCTTTGAAGGAACTATCAAGGAAAATCTTCGCTTTGGTAATCTTGATGCGACTGACGAAGAAATTGTTGAAGCCGCTAAGGCAGCCAATGTGGACCACTTTATCCGTACACTACCTGGTGGTTACAACATGGAAATGAACCAGGAATCAAGTAACATCTCACTAGGACAAAAGCAACTTTTGACCATTGCACGTGCGCTTTTGGCTGATCCTAAAATCTTGATTTTGGATGAAGCAACCTCATCGGTTGATACCCGTCTGGAACTCTTGATTCAAAAAGCTATGAAGGCCCTCATGCAAGGTCGAACAAGCTTTGTCATTGCCCACCGTCTGTCAACTATCCAAGAAGCAGACAAAATTTTGGTCCTTAAAGATGGTCAAATCATCGAACAAGGGAACCATGAATCCCTCCTTGCAGATAAAGGCTTCTATTACGACTTGTATAATAGCCAGTTTGCGGAGAAATAAACAGAAAATCCATCAGTTCATAACTGGTGGATTTTTTCTGAATGTGGAGATTAATAAAAAGACTTCTCCTTATAGGGAAAAGTCTCAAAATCAATATTTATTTCTCAGCACGTCGTGTGACGAACATGGCATCTCCGAAACTGAAGAAGCGGTAGCGTTCTTGGACGGCGTGTTTATAGGCATCAAGGACGAATTCACGGCCAGCAAAGGCTGAAACCAACATTACCAAGGTTGATTTTGGAAGATGGAAGTTGGTTGAAAAGGCATCTACGACTGTGAATTGGTAACCTGGTTTGATAAAGATATTGGTCCAGCCGGAGTCAGCTTGAAGTTGACCATCGTATTTATTGCCGATTGTTTCCAGTGTTCGGATAGAGGTTGTTCCAACTGCAATGATGCGTCCTCCAGCGGCTTTGACACTATTGAGTGTATCGGCAGCGTCTTGGTTGAGGGTGTAAAATTCTGAGTGCATCTCATGTTCGTCGACATTATCGACAGAAACAGGTCGGAAGGTTCCCAGTCCAACGTGAAGGGTGAGGTAGACCAATTTTACGCCTTTAGCTTCAATCTTTTGAAGTAACTCAGGAGTGAAATGGAGGCCAGCTGTTGGAGCAGCGGCAGAGCCATTTTCCTTGGCATAGACTGTTTGGTAACGGTCGCGGTCTTCCAATTTTTCATGGATATAAGGTGGCAATGGCATCTCACCCAAGCTTTCCAAAACCTCAAGGAAGATACCGTCGTAGTTAAATTCTACGATTCGTCCACCGTGATCTAGTTCCTCAGTGACAGTAGCAGTCAAACGGCCATCACCAAAACTGACTTTAGCACCTACTTTAAGGCGTTTGGCTGGCTTGGCCAAAACTTCCCATTGATCGCCTTGGGTATTTTTCAAAAGGAGAAATTCCACATGGCCGTGGGTATCAGGCTTTTCACCGTAGAGACGGGCAGGAAGCACGCGCGTATTGTTCATGACCAAGGCATCGCCAGGGTTAAGCTGGTCAATGATGTGGTCGAAGTGGGTATCAGTCATTTCCTTGGTTACAGGATCAATGACCAAGAGTTTAGAGGCATCACGTTGTTCCAATGGGGTTTGGGCAATCAATTCCTCTGGTAGTTCAAAATCAAAATCGTTTGTATTCATTTCTTTCCTCGTTTAAAAATTTTCAGCCTTTTTATTATAGCACGATATAGGATGACAGTCATTAAAGGAGTTGAGTGAAAGCGCTTGACAAAAGTGTTAAAAAAAGAGATAATAAAGAAAATGGTATATACCAATATCGAGGTGAATAGAATGAAAAAGATTTTAGTTAAGAATCAAGTTGAGGGAGGCCAAGTTGCCTTTGATCTTCTTAAAGAGAGTCTTGCAGCAGGTACTCAAACCTTGGGCTTGGCGACAGGTAGTTCGCCTATCGCCCTTTACCAAGAGATGGTTGAGAGTGACGTGGATTTTTCAGAACTTTACAGCGTCAATTTGGATGAGTACGTCGGACTAGCACCAGACCATGAGCAGAGCTACCATGCCTTTATGAAGGCTCAACTCTTTGATGCCAAGCCATTTAAGGAGAGCTTCTTGCCTGACGGCATGGCTGAGGACTTGGAGCAGGCTGCTAAGGATTACGATGACGTCTTGGCACACCATGCTATTGACCTGCAAATCCTAGGAATCGGAAGTAATGGGCATATTGGTTTTAATGAGCCAGGTACGCCTTTTGATAGTCAAACTCATGTGGTCGACTTGACTGATAGCACCATTGAAGCCAATAGTCGTTTCTTTGCCAGTCGTGACCAAGTCCCTACAAAGGCTATTTCAATGGGGATTGCTTCTATTATGGCTGCTAAGAAGATTATCTTGTTTGCCTATGGTGACAAGAAGGCAGATGCCATTTTCAAGATGGTCAAGGGTCCTGTGACAGAGGAAGTCCCAGCCAGTGTCTTGCAAAATCATCCAGATGTGACTCTTATCTTAGATGAGGCAGCCGCTGCGAAATTGTAATACTATCTTTTGAAAAACAATCTTACGAAACTCAGGTTGAGCCATTTGGCGCTCAGCCTTTTTCTTTTGTGAAAAGTCACTTCCAAGCAAATCAATTGCTTAGCTCTCTTTGATAGCGCTATAATAGTTAAGTTGACTTTGACTATCAAACAACAGATATAGATATTTCATAAAGAAAGAGGACATACAATGGCAAAACCTATTCGAGTATTGCTTTATTATAAATACCTTCCCATCGAAAACGCTGAGCAATTTGCGGCAGACCACTTGGCTTTCTGTAAGTCAATCGGTCTGAAAGGACGTATCTTGGTCGCTGATGAGGGAATCAATGGAACGGTTTCTGGTGACTATGAAACCACTCAAAAATACATGGACTACGTTCACAGCCTTCCAGGGATGGAGGACCTTTGGTTCAAGATTGATGAGGAAGAAGAGCAAGCCTTCAAGAAGATGTTTGTGCGTTACAAGAAGGAAATCGTTCACCTTGGTTTAGAGGATGATAACTTTGACAGCGACATCAATCCACTTGAAACAACAGGTGCTTACTTGTCACCAAAAGAGTTTAAAGACGCCCTTTTAGATGAGGACACAGTTGTCCTTGACACACGTAATGACTATGAGTATGACCTTGGTCACTTCCGTGGAGCCATTCGTCCAGACATCCGCAACTTCCGTGAATTGCCACAATGGGTCCGCGACCATAAAGAAGAGTTCATGGATAAGCGCGTGGTTGTGTACTGTACTGGTGGTGTCCGCTGTGAGAAATTCTCAGGTTGGATGGTCCGTGAAGGCTACAAAGATGTTGGTCAATTGCACGGTGGTATCGCGACTTACGGAAAAGATCCAGAGGTTCAAGGAGAGCTTTGGGATGGTAAGATGTATGTCTTTGACGAGCGTATTGCCGTTGACATCAACCATGTAGATCCTGTCATTGTCGGTAAGGATTGGTTCGATGGTACGCCTTGTGAACGCTATGTTAACTGCGGTAACCCATTCTGTAACCGTCGTATGCTCGCGTCAGAGGAAAATGAAGACAAGTACCTTCGTGGCTGCTCACATGAATGCCGTGTTCACCCACGCAACCGTTATGTCTCTGAAAATGGTTTGAACCAAGAAGAAGTTGTCGAACGTCTTGCGGCAATTGGTGAAAGCTTGGATGTAACACCTGCTTAAGTTTAAATAGTGAAGAAGCTGAGAAGAATCTCGGCTTTTTCAAGCTTCTTATTTGTAATCATTCTAAATAACTGCTATAATACTTTTTAGAATCATTCTAAATAAGGAGTAAGAGAATTGGAAGATAAGAATTTTGCAGAACGTTTAAATATTTTGAGAGCTGGTGTTTTGGGTGCCAATGATGGTATTATTTCCATTGCGGGAGTGGTTATCGGTGTGGCCAGTGCGACATCTAACATTTGGTTCATCTTAATTTCTGCCTTGTCAGCGATTTTTGCCGGTGCCTTTTCGATGGCAGGTGGCGAATATGTCAGTGTGTCAACGCAAAAAGATACTGAGGAAGCTGCTATCGCTAAGGAACAAGCCCTCTTGGACCGCTCTCCTGAGGCGGCTAGAGAGAGTTTGTATCAAACCTTCCTCAGTCAGGGGGATTGTGAAACGGCAGCTGAAGTTAAGGTTAATCAAGCCTTCAATAAGAATCCGATTAAGGTCTTAGTTGAGGAAAAATATGGGGTGGATTTAGATGAAATTACGAATCCATGGCATGCTGCTGTATCTAGTTTCCTGGCTTTTTCAGTTGGTTCCTTGCCACCAGCACTAGCTATCATGCTGTTCCCAGAGCCTTACCGTATTCCTGTAACAGTGGTCGTGGTTGCCCTTACCTTGCTCTTGACTGGTTATATCAGTGCCAAGCTCGGAAAAGCACCTGTTAAACAAGCGATGTTGCGTAACTTGACAGTAGGACTCTTGACCATGCTTGTGACCTTCTTGGTCGGGCATATCTTCCACGTAAATGTGTAAGTCTTAATAATGTGATAAGTCTATCTTTTAAGGTAGACTTTTTGTTTTATCCAGAGTTCTTTTGATACCTTTCTTATGTCCTCCTTTTTTAGTCTGCTAGACCAGGCTTATCCGTGGTACAATAAGGTTATGCGTTTAGACAAATTATTAGGACAGGCGGGCTATGGTTCCCGCAATCAGGTCAAGAAGCTCATTCGTAGCCGTCAAGTTTATGTAGATGGTATCTTGGCGGATCGAGATAATCTAAATGTGGATGCTAGTCTTCAAACCATCACGGTTTCTGGTAAGGAACTGGAGCATACGCCAGAAGTTTACTATCTCATGAATAAACCAGCAGGTGTAGTGTCAGCTCGAAAGGACAAGAAGCACCAAACAGTCATTGATTTGATTAAGCTTGAAGATCAGCGAGACGGTCTCTATCCTGTGGGCCGATTGGATAGAGATACGGAGGGTTTGGTGCTGATTACCAACAATGGGCCTCTGGGCTTTGCCATGCTTCACCCCCGCTATCATGTAGCTAAGACTTATTATGTTGAGGTCAATGATGTTCTTGGGCCTGATGCACCTGCATTTTTTGAGTCGGGTGTTGTCTTTGAGGATGGTACTGTTTGTAAATCAGCTCAGCTAGAAATTCTAAGTTCTGCGAGTGACAAGAGTAGTGCTCACATTACGATTTCGGAAGGTAAATTTCATCAAGTGAAAAAGATGTTCTTGGCTTATGGAGTCAAGGTGACCTATCTTAAGCGGATTTCTTTTGGAGCATTTAAGCTTGATGAAGGGATAGCAGTAGGTTCCTACAGAGCCTTAACGGAAGCGGAAAAAGTGATTTTGTGTACTTATTTGGGCTAGTCATTTCTTCTTATTAAGCTATGATAGGAACTTTCAATCTCCTGATAGGTCCATCCTATCACTAGGCTTAATACTGTAAGGCCCATAATGACGGACTTTTCTAGGGGTATAAGTAAAACTTATGACATTCTATAAGTTTTTTTAATTTTTCAAGCCTTGTTTCTGGTGGTATGATGGTATCAATTCGATTGAGAACTTAAGTAAGTCAGGGCAATGAGCAGGTCTAATCAGAGAGGGAGGTTCATTATGACAGAAGCATTTTATGATCATTTAGCAAAGACGCGTCATCAGATTCACCAACATCCAGAGGTTTCTGAGGAGGAGCATGAGACGACAGTCTTTTTGAAAGGTTATTTGAAAAATCTAGGTATTGAGCCTTTAAATTATCCCTTGAAGACGGGACTCATCGCTGAGATTGGGTCAGGTTATCCGATTATTGCTTTACGTGCTGATATTGATGCCCTACCGATTAAGGAAAAGACAGGACTTCCTTATGCCAGCGATAATGGGGCTATGCATGCTTGTGGTCATGACTTTCACCAAACCTCTCTACTTGGAGCCGCTCAGCTTTTAAAAGAAAGAGAAGCAGAGCTTAAGGGGACCGTTCGATTGATTTTCCAACCAGCCGAGGAAAATTTCCAAGGGGCCTATCAGGTCATTGAAGCGGGTGGTCTTGATGGTGTGTCAGCTATCATCGGTTATCACAATAATCCTCACTTGAAACCTGGTCAGATTGGTCTTCGTTCGGGGGCCATCATGGCTGGTGTGGAGCAGTTTAGGGTTGATGTTAAGGGTGTTTCTTCCCATGCGGCCCGCCCTGATTTGGGTGTGGATACTGTCTTGGTCACTACGACTATCATCAACAATTTACAGCAGATTGTGGCTCGTACGGTATCTCCTTTTGAATCAGCGGTATTGTCAGTTACTCATATCGAAGTTGGAAATACTTGGAATGTTCTTCCAGCAGCAGGCTTTTTCGAAGGAACGATTCGTACCTTTGAGCCTAAGGTTCGTGAAGATGTCATTGCCCGCTTTGAAAAAGTTGTTCAGGCGACAGCGGATCAGTTTGGTGCTCAAGTTGACATTACTTGGGGTAATTCACCTTACGTGACCTACAATGACCAGACACTCACACCACTCATCTTTGAAAATTCTAAAGCCTTCGCAGAAGTGATTGAAACGCTGCCATCAACAGGGGGCGAAGACTTTGCGGCCTATCAAAAGGAAATACCAGGAGTCTTTGCCTTTGTAGGCTCAAATGGTGAAGAAAATGCTCCAGACTGGCACCATGATGATTTCCTTGTGAAAGATGAGGCCTTGCCAGTAGCTGTGAATTACTATGTGGAAAACGCCCTTTTCCTACTTGACTATTTTAAGGAGAAAGGCAAATGACCATTCCCTTAATCGGTATTACCAGTAATGAAAACCCTGTTAGGGAGTTGGGAGCTTAACTGACGCCCCATTTATAGGTGTTCAGTGGCATCCTGAGTTTCTCTTAGGACATAAGCTCTTAAAAGACCAAGGACTCTTTGATTATTTTGTTAAGAGTTTTAAATAAAGCTTAAGAACTTTAAATTGGTACTACTTTTGATATTGAAAAGGAGGACGTGCTTAAGGAGAAAAAATCTTTTGATCATTTAGTTTACACTTAAGAACCCAGCCGATTGGTTGGGTTCTTTTGTCGTATTTTAGAAGCAAGATTTCAGGCCTTAAAAAGGGAGGGAAGATTTTTCACTTGCTATTTTTGAGTTTTTTAGATAAAATGAAAGCGTTATCATTTCAAAAATAGATAGGGAGTGGTCAAGTCATCTTTTTGATGTTTGACCTTATAACTTCCGAATAAGGAGAAACGTATGTTAATTGGTATTCCAAAAGAAATCAAAAATAACGAGAACCGTGTGGCTCTAACGCCTGCTGGTGTCCAAAGTCTTGTGGCTAAGGGACATGTCGTGTTAATCGAAACAAATGCAGGCCTTGGCTCTGGTTTTGCGGATGCAGATTATGCCAATCAAGGTGCTAAAATCGTTGCAACTGCTGCAGAAGCATGGGCAGCAGAACTTGTTGTTAAAGTTAAGGAGCCACTTGCTGAAGAATATGGCTTCCTTCGTGAGGATCTTTTACTCTTTACCTACTTGCACATGGCAGCAGCTCCAGAATTGGCAGATGCTATGGTCAATGCTAAGACAACAGGTGTGGCCTATGAAACAGTACGTAGCCAAGAAGGTCACCTACCACTTTTGGTTCCAATGAGTGAAGTAGCAGGACGTATGGCTGTTCAAATTGGTGCACATTTCTTGACCAAACAAGAGGGTGGTTCAGGTGTTCTCCTAGGTGGTGTGCCTGGTGTTCCTAAAGGTAAAGTGACTATTATCGGGGGTGGTGTCGTAGGGACACATGCAGCCCGTATTGCCCTTGGACTTGGAGCTCAAGTGACTATCCTTGATATCAGTGCCAAACGTTTGTCTGTCCTTGAAGAGGTCTTTGGTAGCCAAATTCAAACACTGATGTCAAATCCGCTCAACATTGAAGCGAGTGTTCGTGATGCTGATGTGGTTATCGGTGCAGTTCTTATCCCAGGGGCAAAAGCACCAAAACTTGTTACTGACCATATGGTTAAACAAATGCGTCCAGGTTCAGTTATTGTGGACGTTGCCGTTGACCAAGGTGGGGTTGTTGAAACTGCGGATCGTGTGACTACTCACGATGAGCCTGTTTATGAAACACATGGTGTCCTTCACTATGCCGTTGCCAATATCCCAGGAGCTGTGGCACGTACATCAACCATTGCCCTTACCAATGTCACTTTGCCTTATATCGAAGCCCTTGCAGGAAAAGGATTCAGAAAGGCAATTAACGATGACGAAGGTCTTCGTCAAGGGGTTACAACCTACCAAGGTCATATCACCAGCAAACCAGTTGCAAAGGGTCTAAACAGAGAATATACATCAATTGACGAATTGGCCTAAACAGAGTAACTAATCATACATAAAAAGGAGTCGCACCATGATAGGAGGTGACTCCTTTTTTGAGGTATGAGATGAGAAATGCTACAAAGCTGAAACTGTTAGAATTTCTCTAATTTTGGTCTTATTTTATGATATAATGAGTAGACATATTAAGGGCAGTAATGAGCACCTATAATGCTTTTTATTCATGCTTATCTTTAGGAGGTTTTATCGTGTCCAACCATATTCGTGTAATTACAGCAATTGTTTTTTCTCAGCTTGTCGTTCTTTATTTTGGTTTTCGTATGGATGTGTCTTTGACCGGACTGCTAACTACAGTAGCTGTGGCATCCCTGGTTGAGATTATTTATCATGTGAGGCTTGTTCGTAAGATAGGAGCCGATATTTCTTTTGAAACTTTTTGGAAAAACTGTGACCAACTTTTTAGAAAAAATGCTGTGCTGTTGGCTGTTTTAGTTTGTGACCTGCTTATTTTTAAAGGTGGGGATTTCATGGCCTTCATTCTTTGGCAAGTTACCTTTGTTGTCTTGGTAAGTATTATCATCATGGCATCAAATAATGCCCCGGACGCATGATAATACTTAAATCTTACAATGAAAGTGTGTAGATAATGTTTACCATTCAAAGAAATCATTTGTCGGACCCAGGTGTAGATTATGTTACTTTTGGTAAGGGAGACAAAACTCTTATTATCATTACGGGATTAAGTTTGCAAGGCTTAAGTGATATGTCTGACCTTGCCATTTACTCGCTATTTTATCGATACGCTAGGGAGTACAAGGTCTATATTTTTGATAGAAGGGACCGCATCGAAGAAGGCGTTTCTATTGAGGATATGGCGGATGACCTCTATCAGTCCTTGCAAGGGTTACATATTGATAATGCCTCTATCATAGGCATATCTCAAGGAGGCATGATTGCTCAGCTATTTGCTATCAAGTATCCTCAAAAGGTGAAGAAGCTAGTATTAGCTCTGACACTCTCTCGCAATAATGCCATCAGTAGAGAAACCATCGGAGGGTGGATAGAGATGGCTGAAAATAACGATATGGACCAGCTAAATAAGGATTCGATGAGTAAATCATTTTCGTCTTCTATTTTAAAGAAATTATATGTGATTAACAGATTATTTTTGAAGTCTGTAAGCAAGGAAAAACGCCATCGCTTTGTCTGTTTAGCCAAGTCAATTCTTGAGTTTGATTGCCATAGGTCCCTTGATAAAATCACCTGTCCGACTCTTGTCTTGGGAGCTAAAAAAGATCTGGTTCTGGGAGTGAATGGCGCCAGGGAACTGGCAAATGGCATTCCAAATGCTTCCTATTATGAATTTAGCAAACTGGGTCACGCAGCCTTTATCGAAAGTAAGCAATTTAATAAAATGATATTAGAATTTCTGCGAAAGAATGCTTAGGTAGTGGACTGATAGAAACCTATTAAAATAGAATGAGAAAGGGGTTACAGTGGAGCTTGTAGCCTCTTTTTATTTTCGGTTCAATTGTGTGCAGTCTGAAAAATTAAATGATAGAATGGCGGTAGATAGGAGGATACAGAAATGTTAAACTATGATTTGATTGTTATCGGTTTCGGTAAAGCCGGTAAAACTCTGGCTGCTAAGATGAATGCAGCTGGTAAGAAAGTTGCTGTCATCGAGCGCAGTAAAGCGATGTATGGGGGTACTTGCATTAATATTGCTTGTATCCCAACCAAGACTATGATTGTTGCGGCTGAGAAGGGCTGGTCATTTGACGACACCATGAAAGAACGTGGTGCGGTGACTGGTCGTCTTAATGCTAAGAATTATAAGATGTTGGCAGACAATGGCGTTGATGTCATTGATGCAGAGGCACATTTTGTGTCAAATAAGGTTATTGAAGTAGTGGCTGGTGATGATCGCCAAGAGCTAACAGCTGAGACTATTGTCATAAATACAGGTGCTGTGTCTAATGTCTTGCCTATTCCTGGTTTGACAACAACTGAGCATGTCTACGATTCAACTGGTATTCAAACCCTTGAAGCCTTGCCAAAACGTCTGGGTGTCCTAGGTGGTGGTAATATCGGTCTTGAATTTGCTGGCCTTTATAACCGTTTGGGAAGCCAAGTGACTGTCTTGGATGCAGCGACTAGCTTCTTGCCACGTGTAGAGCCATCTATTGCTAAGTTGGCCAAGGAATACATGGAAGAGGACGGCATTGTCTTTGAGCAAGGTGTTAAAACTTCTGAAGTTAAGAATGATGGTGATGAAGTTGTCGTTGTTACTGACAAAGGCGAGTTCCGTTTTGATGCGCTCCTCTATGCGACAGGACGCAAGCCTAATATCGAACCCCTTCACTTGGAAAATACAGATATTGCCTTGACAGAACGTGGCGGTATTCAGGTTAATAAGCATTTGGAAACAAGTGTTCCTGGTGTCTTTGCGGTGGGTGACGTTAATGGTGGTCTCCAATTCACTTACATTTCACTAGATGATTTCCGTATTGTCTTTAATTACTTGACAGGGGATGGTAGCTATAACCTTGAAACACGTGGAGCAGTTCCAACTGCCATGTTCCTCAACCCACCTTTGGCACAGGTTGGCCTTACTGAAGACCAAGCCAGAGTAGCAGGTGGACCAGTTGCTGTCAAGGAACTTCCAGTTGCTGGCATGCCTCGTGGTCATGTTAACGGTGATTTGCGCGGTGCTTTCAAAGCTGTGGTAAATCCTGAAACTAAGGAAATTTTGGGAGTGACCCTCTTTGGTCAAGAATCTCATGAAATTATCAATCTAATTACCCTAGCGATGAATCATCACATTCCATATACAGATTTGGCTAAACAAATCTTTACTCACCCAACTATGGCTGAGAACCTAAACGATTTGTTTGCGATTTAAAATGAAAAGAGCCGAGAGGCTCTTTTTTTGAAAACATATCTCTAATACAAAGCGACACTCTAGGTTAGATGTCGCTTTTTTTGCGCTTTGATGATAAGATAGAAGTGACATAGGAAAATTCCTTAGATTGGTGCTCTCTGTCTCCTTTGAATGCTTGATTGACCTTGAGTCACCACTAGAATCTGTATGAAAAATCTAGAAAGACACTCGCCTGCAAATTCGTCTGTGAGTGTGTGTAATTTATGACTAAGAAAGTAGGAGTGGGCAAGGCTCACAGTAAGATTATTTTGATGGGGGAGCACTCGGTCGTTTATGGTCATCCTGCCCTTGCCCTCCCTCTTAAGGATATTGAGGTTGTCTGTCAGATTCAGGCGGCTGAGACTCCTTTGACGCTCAAGGCTCAAGATCCCTTGACGACGGCGATTTTTTCAGCGCTTAATTATCTGGAAATCAAGAATCAGCCTATCAGCTATGCTATTAAGTCTAGTGTCCCTGAAAAGCGTGGCATGGGGTCGTCTGCGGCTGTAGCCATTGCGGCAATTCGAGCGGTCTTTGATTATTTTGATCAGGAGCTTAGCCAGGAGACCTTGGAAATGCTAGTTCATCAGGCGGAGACTATTGCCCATAGTAAACCTAGTGGTTTAGATGCAAAGACCTGCTTGAGTGACCAAGCCATTAGCTTTACGCGTAATATCGGTTTCAAGGAAATCGAGGTCAATTTAGGTGCCTATCTGGTCATTGCTGATACGGGTATCCATGGAAATACCCGTGAGGCTGTGGAAAAGGTTGAGGCCATTGGTTTAGATGCCTTGTCAGATCTCAACCAACTGGGCGAATTAAGTCAGAAGGCAGAACGCGCCCTCAAAGCCAAGGATCAAAAGCTTCTTGGTCAGCTCATGTCTCAAGCACATAATCACCTTAAATCTTTAGGGGTGTCTTGTGATTTGTCGGATCTTCTAGTAGCAACTGCTCTGGAGCAAGGTGCACTGGGAGCCAAGATGTCAGGTGGAGGATTGGGTGGTTGCATTATTGCCCTAACAAGTACTAAAGACCAAGCCCGAACGATTGCTAAAAAACTTCAAGAAAAAGGAGCCGTAAACACGTGGATAGAAAGCCTGTAAGCGTCAAATCGTACGCAAATATTGCTATTGTCAAATACTGGGGTAAAGCGGATGCGGAGCGTATGATTCCTTCAACCAGCAGTATCTCACTGACTCTGGAAAATATGTATACGGAAACCAAGTTGTCTTTTCTGCCTGAGGATGCGACCAGTGATGTCATGTATATCGATGATGAGCTCCAAGGGGAAAAAGAAACAACCAAGGCCAGCAAGGTATTAGACCTCTTCCGTACTAATCCAAACCAATATGTCAAGATTGAAACTTGGAACAACATGCCAACAGCTGCAGGTCTATCATCAAGTTCTTCAGGACTTTCTGCCCTAGTTAAGGCAGCCAACGAGCTCTTCCAAGTCGGAAAAACGCAGTCTGAGTTAGCTCAAATTGCCAAGTTTGCTTCAGGCTCATCATCACGCTCTTTCTTTGGTCCATTGGCAGCTTGGGACAAGGATAGCGGTGAGGTTTACCAAGTTGAAACAGACCTCAAATTGGCTATGATTATGCTGGTTTTGACAGATCAAAAGAAACCCGTATCAAGCCGTGATGGTATGAAGTTGTGTACCGAAACATCGACATCCTTCCCAGAGTGGATTAAACAGTCTGAGCAGGATTACAAGGATATGTTAGTCTACCTCAAAGCTAATGATTTCCAAGCGGTCGGTGAGCTCACTGAAGCTAATGCCCTTCATATGCACCAAACAACAAGTACGGCAAACCCTCCATTTTCATATCTGACGGATGCTTCCTATCAGGCTATGGATGAGGTTAAGTCCCTCCGTGCCTCTGGTGAACAGTGTTACTTCACTATGGATGCGGGGCCAAACGTTAAGGTGCTTTGCCTGGAAAAAGACCTGGACCGCCTAGCAGACCATTTCCGTAAGGATTATCAGATCATCGTTTCACGCACCAAGGAGTTGCCAGATGCCTAAGCAGTCGGTTAGTCGAGCCAGGGTAAAAACTGGCGGAAAACTCTATATTGCTGGAGAATATTCAGTTCTAACACCTGAGCAGACAGCCCTAATCCAGTTCATCCCTATCTTTATGTCAGCAGAGGTCAAGGAAGCACCAAGCACACAGCTATCTTCTGATATGTTTGACTATAGTGTTAGCCGTGAGCCAGACGCAAATTATGCCCTCATTCAAGAGGCTTTGAATACTTTTGAAGCCTATTGTGGTGAGAACTTGCCCACTCTGGATCTTTCAATTACTGGAAAGTTGGAGCGAGATGGTGTTAAATTTGGCATTGGCTCATCGGGTTCAGTTGTGGTTTTGACCCTCAAGGCCTTGGCAGCAGCTCTGCAGAAAGACTTGTCCGAAGACATTCTCTTTAAATTAGCTAGTTACACCCTCCTCAAACAAGGAGACAACGGTTCTATGGGAGATTTAGCTTGTATCGTATACGAGAATCTGGTTTCCTATCGCTCTTTTGACCGTGCAAAAATAGCAGAGCTTATAGACCAAATGACTCTATCAGAACTTTTGGAGAAAGACTGGGGCTATCGTATCAGACCTGTAGTGCCAGCTCTCAAAGCTCATTTTTTGGTGGGGTGGACCAAGCAAGCTGCTATCTCAAAAGACATGGTTAAGATGGCCAAATCTCGTATATCAAGCAAGTATCTAGGTGAAACCGAAGTTGCTGTTCAAGCTGCCATCAAGGCTCTGGAAACAGGAGATAAGAACTTGCTTAAGAGCAGCCTTCAAACTGTCAGTGACCAGTTGGAATCACTGAGTCCAGATATTTATGTGGACAAGCTAAAAAAACTCAAAGAAGCAGAGCAAGGACTCGATGCCATTGCTAAGTCCTCTGGAGCTGGAGGTGGCGACTGTGGTATCGCCTTTGCCTTTGACCAATCAAGCCGAGATGCTCTAGTTGAGCGTTGGCAGCAGGTAGGAATAGAGCTCTTGTATGAGGTATAGGAATCAGCTTAGTAGATAATAATCACGCAAGAAAGTAAAGAAATAACCTATGACAAATCGTAAAGACGATCACATCCGTTATGCCCTTAAGTACCAGTCGCCCTACAATAGTTTTGACGATATGGAACTTATCCACAAGTCTCTACCGACTTATGATTTAGATCAGATTGACTTGTCCACACATTTTGCGGGACGAGATTGGGACTTTCCTTTTTATATCAATGCCATGACAGGTGGTTCTGCCAAGGGTGGGGCTGTCAATCGAAAACTAGCTGAGGTGGCCAGTCGAACAGGTATTCTCATGGTGACAGGTTCCTACAGTGCTGCTCTAAAGGGGGAAGCACCAGAATCCTTTGACTATCGCCAAGAGTTTCCAGACTTAGACCTTGCGACTAATATCGGTGTGGATAAGTCTGTGGACCTGGGCATTAAGACGGTGGAAGCTATGAACCCAGTCTTTTTACAGCTCCATGTTAATCTTATGCAGGAGCTTCTCATGCCTGAGGGAGAGCGTATTTTCCATACCTGGAAGGAAAATGTGGTTGCTTATGCACAGAAAATAGAGGTTCCTCTTGTACTCAAGGAGGTCGGCTTTGGTATGGATGTGGAAACGATTCGTTACGCCATGTCTCAAGGCATCAAGACAGTGGATATCTCAGGTCGTGGTGGGACTAGCTTCGCCTATATTGAAAATAGTCGAGGTGGCAACCGAGATTACCTCAATGACTGGGGACAAAGCACCGTTCAGACCCTCTTGCAAGCCCAAGACCTTCGTGATAATGTGGAAATCCTAGCCTCTGGTGGCGTGCGGAACCCACTTGATATGGTCAAATGTCTGGTTCTAGGAGCAAAAGGTGTAGGCCTCTCACGAACTGTCCTTGAATTGGTAGAACGCTACCCTGTGGATAAGGTTGTGGCTATTGTTAATGGCTGGAAAGATGACCTTCGTCTCATCATGTGTGCCCTTGATTGTCGGACTGTTGATGAGCTCAAATCTGTTGATTACATTCTACACGGTAAGCTACAAGGGACTTATATCAAGCAAAGAAAGTAGGAAAGAGCCAAGTGCTCTTTTTTTAATTTTTAAAGATGGTAAAACAATTTCTCTAGGCGATGATATTATGGAGACATCATCTTAACACCTGTCAAAGAAAAATAATTGTATTCTTGATTTGACTTGTTTCTAGCGAGCAAAGCGAGCACTTAACGAGACTTTCCGCTGTGAGAAAAGTCATTGAAACACGAGTGTTTTAATGACTCGGAATTTTTGAGACCTTAGGCTCAAAAATTAGTCATGGAGCTTCGAAGAAGATCGCTGACGTCCGCCCTCACTTAAGGAAAGTCTCAAAAAAGATTATTTTTCAAAAGAATATCTTACAAAAAAGAGCCTAAGCTCTTTTTTATTATACAATCAAGCAAAAAGTCAACTTTCCCCTTGACAAGTCACTGCCTTAGGAGTAATATTTTCAGTGACATACGGTAGGTGAGGCTACCACAAGGATACGGATGACTACCGCAAAGCAGTGGAGACACTACTCGTTGGTCAACAGTCCTGATCGCCAAGGTCAAGACTAAGCTCATTTCATTGCCTTGCGGAGCTAAAGCTTGAACGGTCCATTTTTTGACAGAATCTATTAAAAAATCCACCTCGAGTTTATAGAGTCTTACCTGTATATGGGTAGGACTCTTTTCTTTTGTCCGAGGTCCGCCCACCATTAATAAATTGAAAGGAGAAACCTATGAGACTAATCGACGATCACCCCGAACCGCACCTAACCAGTCAATCGCTGATTAGTGTCTTAGGGACTCCGTAAGTGATTGGCTCCTGATTAAATAAGGAGATTCCAATGTCAACAAATAAAGAAAGACTTATTGCTGCTCTTCAAGAGCCACTTGAAACAACGCTTACTCGCTGCAAGACTCATTTGGATGGCTTGAAGGAAGACCAAGTAGAAGAAAACCGTGACCTTTATGGGGAAAATGTCATTACCAAAGGACAAGAGGATTCTATCATCAAAAAGATTTATGAATCTATCATCAATCCCTTTACTGTTATTCTCCTAGTCATTGCTCTGGTTTCCTTTATCACCAATGTCTGGCTTGCTAAACCAGGTGAAGAAGACCCAACGACTTCTATCATCATTGTCACTCTAGTTTTGATATCTGGTGGTATCCGTTTTATTCAAGAACTTCGTAGTGACAAGGCTGCTAGCAATTTGTCTCGCATGATTGTCAATACAGCAACAGTACTTCGAGATGGCAGTGAGCAAGAAATCCCAATCGATGAAATTGTGGTTGGAGATGTGGTCAAACTGAGTGCGGGAGATATGATTCCTGCGGATGTGGTCTTGTTAGACTCTCGTGATTTCTTTGTTCAACAGTCTGGCTTGACAGGTGAAAGCGATGCTGTGGAAAAGGCTTGTCTGGCTAAGGCGGATGGTCAAAATCTAGAGAGTTTGCTTGAAAGTGAGAGCCTTGCTTTCATGGGAACTAATGTTATCTCTGGCCGTGCAACAGCCTTGGTTTTGGTTATTGGTGATGACACCATGATGGGAGCTATCGAGCAGACCATCAATACTTATGACGAACCAACTTCATTTGAACGTGAGATGAATTCCATTTCTTGGCTCTTGATTCGACTCATGTTGGTCATGGTTCCTGTTGTTTTTGTGATTAACGGTTTAACAGATGGGGACTGGCTTGAAGCCGGCGTCTTTGCTCTTAGTGTGGGAGTCGGTTTGACCCCAGAAATGTTGCCGATGATTATCACAGCCAGTCTTGCCAAGGGTTCTATCATTATGGCCAAGGAAAAGGTGGTCATCAAAAAGCTTAATGCTATTCAAGACCTAGGGGCTATCGACATCCTTTGTACGGATAAGACAGGAACCTTGACTCAGGACGAGATCGTTCTTGAGTATCCCTTGGATATCCATGGCGACCTTGACCTATCAGTGCTTCGGAGAGCCTATCTTAATTCTTATTTCCAAACTGGCTTGAAAAATCTTATGGACCGTGCCATTATTAGTCGAACTGAGAGAGAAGCTAAGAAACACGACATTGTTCGTGACCTTGACCAAACCTTCCACAAGATTGATGAGCTCCCTTTTGATTTTGAACGCCGTCGCATGAGTGTCATTGTTAAAGACAATGATGGCTTTGTCAGCATGGTGACAAAAGGTGCCCTTGAAGAAATGCTCTCTGTTTCTAACTATGTGGAATACAAGGGTGACATTATCCCATTAACAGACGATGTTCGTGAGGAAGTTCTCGCGGAAGTCGCACAGTTGAATGAACAAGGTTTGCGTGTTCTCGGTGTTAGCTACAAATCACAGCTTAATGAGAATGACATCTTTAGTGTCGAAGATGAAAGTGATATGATTTTGACGGGATATCTTGCCTTCCTTGACCCACCAAAACCATCAGCAGCACCTGCTATCAAAGCTTTGGCAGAATATGGTGTGACCACAAAGATTTTGACTGGAGACAATGATAAGGTGACACAGGCAGTCTGTGAAAAAGTTGGTCTAGATGTGACGCACATCCTGCTTGGAAGTGATCTTGATACCATGTCAGATCAAGATTTGGCTAAGGCTGTGGAAACGACAACAGTCTTTGCTAAGTTATCCCCAGACCAAAAGGCACGAATTATCCTAAGCCTTAAGGAAAATGGCCATAAGGTAGGTTATATGGGTGATGGTATCAACGATGCCCCATCTATGAAGGTGTCAGATGTGGGTATCTCTGTGGATACAGCTGTTGATATTGCCAAAGAAACTGCAGATGTTATCTTGCTTGATAAGGATCTAATGGTCTTGGAAAAAGGTCTAGTTGAAGGACGTAAAGTCTATGCCAATATGACCAAGTATATCAAGATGACCGTTTCTTCAAATTTCGGTAATATTTTTTCTCTCCTCTTTGCCAGCATCTTCTTACCATTCCTACCAATGGCACCTGTGCATTTGATTGTCCTTAATCTTGTCTATGATATTTCTTGTATCGCTCTTCCATTTGACAATGTGGACAAGGAATTTCTTAAAGAGCCACATATCTGGGAAGCTAAATCAATCATGCGTTTCATGGCTTGGTTTGGACCTATTTCGTCTGTATTTGATATTTTGACTTATATCTTGCTCTACTTCATCATTGTGCCAATGATTTTAGGGCATGGCTATGTTCATGGTTCACCAGAAGCAGTAGCCTTTATCATCATTTTCCAAACAGGTTGGTTTATCGAATCTATGTGGTCTCAAACCATGGTTATCCACATGTTACGTTCACCAAAACTACCATTTATTCAAAGCCACCCAGCACTATCTGTTGTTGTGACAACCCTATTTGCTGCTGTCTTTGTAACCTCTCTTCCCTACAGTCCATTGGCTAGTCTCTTAAAACTTAGTCATCTAAATGGTCTCTATTTCATTCTCTTGTTTGTTATTATCGTTTTGTATATGCTTAGTGTTACCTTTGTGAAGCATATCTACATTAAGAAATACAAAGAATGGTTGTAGGATAACTATCCATAGAAAAAAGAGCGTTAGCTCTTTTTTCATTACCTTTCATTCTGCCAAAACCTTTTCATTTATGGTATAATAGGGCGATTATAGATAATCAGAGGCCCTAAAAAACTTCAGTTATGAGGACATATTTTCTAAGAAATGAGAGACTATGTTTTCAAGGCCCCTTTCTTTCGTAGGCTATCCCAGTGGGAGGTGGAGGCCCTGAGATTTGGGGCTCAAGGCTAAGACCGCCACGAAGGAAACCATCAAAAAAATCTTAAGAAGGAAAAAGAAAATGAGTAATTACGCAATTATCCTTGCTGCGGGTAAAGGAACTCGCATGAAATCAGATCTTCCAAAAGTATTGCACAAGGTTTCAGGCATCACTATGCTTGAACATGTCTTCCGTGCAGTTTCAGCCATTGATCCAGCTAAAAATGTTACTGTTATTGGTCACAAGGCTGAACTTGTTCGTGAGGTTTTGGATGGTCAATCTGCCTTCACTTTGCAAACTGAGCAGTTGGGGACTGGTCACGCAGTAATGATGGCTGAAGATGAGTTGGCTGGACTTGAAGGTCAAACGCTTGTTATTGCTGGTGACACGCCTTTGATTACTGGTGAAAGCCTTAAAAACCTTATTGATTTCCATGTTAATCACAAAAATGTTGCCACTATCTTGACTGCAACTGCGGACAATCCATTTGGTTATGGTCGTATCATCCGTAACGAAAATGGCGAAGTGACTAAGATTGTTGAGCAAAAAGATGCCAACGAATTCGAACAACAAGTCAAAGAAATCAATACAGGGACTTACGTTTTTGACAATAAACGTCTCTTTGAAGCACTAAAAAATATCAACACTAACAACGCTCAAGGGGAATACTATTTGACTGATGTCATTTCTATTTTCCGTGAGAATGGTGAAAAAGTAGGTGCCTTCACCCTTCGTGACTTTGAAGAAAGTCTTGGGGTTAATGACCGTGTTGCTCTAGCTACGGCAGAAGATGTTATGCGTCGTCGTATCAACAAAGCTCACATGGTCAACGGTGTTACTTTCCAAAATCCAAACGCTACTTATATCGACGTGGATGTGGAAATTGAGTCAGATGTTGTCATTGAAGCTAATGTGACACTTAAAGGACAAACTAAGATTGGTGCAGAGTCAGTGCTTACTAATGGTACTTATATTGTTGATTCAACTATCGGTGCCAAAACGGTTATCACTAACTCTATGATTGAGCACTCAGTGGTTGAAGAAGGTGTTACTGTTGGTCCATTTGCCCATGTTCGTCCAGATTCAACCCTCAAAAAAGATGTTCATATCGGTAACTTTGTTGAGGTTAAGGGTTCTACTATCGGTGAAAATACCAAGGCTGGTCACTTGACCTACATTGGTAATGCGGAAGTTGGTTCTGACGTTAACTTTGGTGCTGGAACCATTACCGTTAACTATGATGGTCAACACAAGTTCAAGACACAAATTGCTAACAACGTCTTTATCGGAAGCAATTCAACCTTGATTGCACCGCTTGAAATTGGGGCTAACGCCCTCACAGCGGCTGGTTCAACCATCACAGATGATGTGCCAGCTGACAGCGTAGCCATTGGACGTGGCCGTCAGGTCAATAAAGAAGGCTATGCCATTAAGAAACCTCACCACCCAAGCCAACAAAAGTAGGCTTAAGGCTATCTGAGCTAGATTCTCTTGTAGAGTAGATGTAGCTTAGAATGAGGTCAGAAGTAAAAGGAGTCAATTCATGGATTTTGAAGAAAAAACACTCAAACGTGAGTCAAAATTTAAGGGACATATTTTTGAAGTTGCAGTAGACGAGGTCCTCTTGCCAGACGGTAAGACAGCTGGTCGTGAACTCATCTTCCACAAGGGAGCAGTAGCTGTTTTAGCGGTTACCCCAGAAGGAAAAATCATTATCGTCAAACAATACCGCAAGGCTATTGAGGCGGTTTCTTACGAGATTCCTGCGGGTAAGCTGGAAGTCGGTGAAGCTGGCGATGAGATGGCTGCAGCGGCGCGTGAACTTGAAGAGGAGACTCAATACAAGGGTGATCTGGAATTGATTTATGAATTTTACACAGCCATTGGCTTTTGTAATGAGAGAATCAAGCTCTATGTAGCGACTAACCTTAAACCTGTGGAAAATCCACGTCCACTTGATGATGATGAGTTCCTTGAACTCTATGAATTGACCTATGAAGAGTGTATGGAACTTGTAGCGTCAGGGGCTATCCAGGATGCCAAAACTATCATCGCCCTCCAATACTATGCACTTCATTTCGGAGGAAAATAAGCTATGGGAAAACCACTTTTGACCGACGATATCATTGAGCAGGCCAAGCGTGGGGAAATCGATTTAGAGGAATATCCTTATTATGAGGACTATGAACAAGAGTTCTACGATGAGGATTATGAGGCTGATTACCAGCCTTCTGCCTACAAGAGCCGTCGAATTGAGAATGCCAAACGCAATCAATTTCAACACAAGCTTAATCGCATCCTCTTTTGGGTTGTGGTCCTCTTGATTATTCTCTTCATTGCTGTCTTTTATTTCTAAGAACTCTATGAGTCAGATAGCCCTAGCTACTTATTCAGGAAAGATTACAAGCTGAAAAGGAACTATATGAAAATTGGAATTATCGCTGCCATGGAGCAGGAGTTAGTGCTTCTAGTGGAGCAATTGGAAAATAAGGTTGAAGAAACTGTTCTTGGCAATACCTACTACACAGGACGCTTAGGAAAACATGATGTTGTTTTGGTGCAATCAGGTGTTGGTAAGGTTATGTCAGCCATGTCTGTGGCTGTCTTGGCAGACCATTTTGGCGTTGATGCCCTCATTAACACTGGTTCTGCAGGAGCAGTAGCACCTGGACTTAAAATTGGAGATGTGGTTGTAGCTTCAAAATTGGCCTATCACGATGTTGATTTGACAGCCTTTGGCTATGATTATGGGCAAATGTCTATGCAACCACTTTATTTTGAAAGTGACTCTACCTTCGTAGAGACTTTCGAAAAGGTCTTGGCTCAGGCTTCCATTGATTCTAAGATTGGGCTTATCGCTACGGGTGATAGCTTCATTGCGGGTCAAGACAAGATTGATGCTATTAAGGGTCATTTCCCAGAAGTCTTGGCTGTAGAGATGGAGGGAGCAGCTATTGCTCAAGCCGCACACAGTGTCAAAAAGCCTTTCATCGTTGTACGTGCCATGAGTGATACAGCTGCTCATGATGCTAACATTACCTTTGATGAATTCATTATTCAGGCGGGGAAACAATCAGCTGCTATCTTGGTTGAGTTTCTCAAAGAACTTGCCTAAAATACATTAAATGAGTGCTTATGCTCATTTTCTTAATTAATTTAAAGACGACTGCTATTCATTTAAGAATGGCAGTTTTTTTCTGCTTTTAAATAAGAAAACCTTCTCATTTTTTAAAGAAAAAATCTGAATTTTAGCATTTTTCAGACGGAAATTTAATTAAAATTATGTTAATAAAATGAGAAAGAAAAACAATATTAAAAGAGAGACTCCGAAAGAAAGCTTATAATATAAGGGTTTGAAAATTTCACTATCTATTGATATCTTAGAAAGCTTTACAAAACCTCCAAAGGGGTAAATAATTATCTTGCAAAGTTCTGAAAATAGTGTATAATTCAGAATGAAAAGGGTTACAAAAATGTTAAGATTTGTAAAAATGGGAGGATAGAATCATGAATAACCGATTCGGTGATTCGAGGCAGCGTTTCTCAATCCGTAAGTTTACGGTGGGCGTTGCTTCGGTCTTACTTTCGTCTGCAGTTTTTGGTGTAAGTACCGCCAAAGCAGATCAAGCTGAAGAGCCTAAAGGCCAACCAGCGACGAGTGTACTTGAGGAAGCCAGTGAGTCTGATGGTGGGGGCCAAAGGACAAGCACTAGTGCCTCAAGTCAAGAAGTGACAGCTGAACCTACCGTTCAAGCAGAAAGTACCAGTGCTATCTCAGTAACTGCTGTTTCTAGTGAAGTTGCGCTTCAAGAGCAAACGGTTGCAAGCTCTGAGCAAACAAGTTCATCACAAGATAAGACTAGTGAGGGGCTCAGTGAGAAACCTGTTACAGTCAATGAAACACGAGAAGCTAGCGCTAGCGACCTCGCTGCAGCAAACAATACGAGTTCCGCTTCGTCTGATAATTTCGGACTTAAGGTTACCAACCTAAGTCGTCCGATTCCAGCGGATGTCAAGGTGACTAAGACAGGTACTGAAATCACTGTTCAAAATCCTGATGTGGAAATGGAATTTCCAAACGGAAATAGTAAGTACGCTACTAGCAAGGTTGTCTACCACAATATTCCTTTCCCTGATGATATGACCATCAATGAAGGGGATCAGGTCATTTTTAATTTGCCTGAGCAGTTGCGTTTCCGTACTAGATACGATATTAATGTCTATAATCCAGACAATCAAATTGTAGGTCTGGCTCAAATTGATCCTGAGAAGAATCGTGTCACAACGACCTTTAATAACTATTTCCAAACACATCCCAACAATAAGCTCATGAGTTTGGAGTTGGATACCCTTTATTCTGAAGAAGTAGATGAAGGGGAACATCTTACTCTTGATTTTGAGGGACGTATCATTCATGTTTCAGTGGGTAAAGTGCAGTCACCTCCTCCAGGTCATGAGGTTATTTCTAAGTGGGGTAGTCAAGACAAGAATGATCCTACGCTTTTGAATTGGCAGATGCGTCTTAACTACTCACGTCGTGTTCTTAACAACTTGAGATTGATTGACACTTGGTCTGACAATCAACGATTTGTGGACGGTTCTTTGCAACTCCGCTACATTGATTCGGCAGATCCTTGGATTGACAAGGGATCAGCTATGGACCTGATTAAGAGTTTCTCTTATGACGACACCCATTTTGAGCTTAAACTCAATCAGTTGGACCGCATGGTTTATGTTTGGTATCAAACCCGTTTGACAAAACCTGTTGAAGAATCAACCAACCCTGTCAACCGTATTAAACTCCATGCGGATGTTGTTTCTGATTCTTACAAGTCAACCATTCGCTTAGTTGGAGGTCGTGGAGATGCCATCGGGGATAATCTCGCTCATTTCAATCTTGAACTTGAGAAGGACTTGGCAGGCAGAGACCTCAAGGACAAAGAATTTACCTTCAAACTGGTTGATGTGACGGATAGTGCCAATCCTGTTGACTTAGGGGAAACCACTAATGATGCCAAGGGTAAAATTGTCTTTTCAAATCTCTCACTCAGTAAGCCAGGCGTCTATCATTATCGTGTGACTGAAGTTCCAGGTAATGACGAAGATGTGGTCTATGACAAACTAGAAGCCAATATCACCATTCAGGTTGTTCGTGAAACTGTGGACAATCAAGTCAAATTGGTTGCCAAGGTTGCCTATCCAGAAGACATTATCTTTAACAATAAATTGGTAACACCAGCCAAGGCCAAAATTGCATTTGGTAAGGAATTGACCAAGGCAGGCGTTAAACAAGATCTAAAAGCAGATCAATTCCAATTTGTTCTTAAAGACCGTTTTGGAAAAGTCCTTGAAACTGTTGGTAATACAGCTGATGGTCAGGTTGCTTTTAGTGAGTTAACCTTTAACAAGGTAGGTACTTACAACTACACTGTTGAAGAGCTTACAGGTAAGGATGACTCAATTGTTTATGACAGCATGAAAGCTGCTGTTTCTATCACGGTAACACGTGATGGCGACGCCCTTGTTTCAACCGTGGTTAATCCTAAAGACACTATCTTTAACAACAAGTTTGTGACTCCAGCTAAGGCCGCTATTCAGTTCAGTAAGGAATTGACTAAGGCAGGTGTCAACCAAACTTTGACTGCTAATGAGTTCCAATTTGTTCTCAAAGATAGTGCCGGTCATATTGTCGAAACAGTTGGTAATACAGCTGATGGTCGTGTTGCCTTTAGTGAACTTCACTTTGATAAGGCAGGAACTTACACTTATACTGTTGAAGAAGTTAAGGGAACTAACGAAGATATCATCTATGATGGTATGAAGGCAACTGTCTGGATTACAGTGACACGAGATGGTGATGCATTGGTATCAACAGTTGCTAATCCAAAAGACACTGTTTTCAATAACTATGTTAAAGACGTGCAACCAGCCAAGGCTAAATTCGAATTGACCAAGGTTCTTACAGGTCGCAACCTCAAAGATGGTGAGTTTAGTTTCGTTCTCAAGGACGACAAGGGTAATGTTATCCAAACAGTGACCAATAATGCACAAGGAAATATTAGTTTTGGAAATATTGTCTACGACAAACCAGGTGTTTACTACTACACTGTTGAAGAAGTCAAGGGCAATGAAGCTGACGTGGTTTATGATAACATGGTGGCTAAATTCCAGGTGACCGTTACTAAGACTGTAGGTGAAAAGGAAAATCTACTTGTAGCAGCCGTTCTCCTTCCTTTGGATACAGAATTTAACAATAGTTACATTCCTCCAACACCTCCTACACCGCCAACACCTCCTACACCACCAAGTGTCCCACCTAAACCACCAGTGGTTCCGCCAACACCACCAACTCCGCCTACTCCACCAGTGACTCCAAAACCAGCTAAACCAGTTCAATCCTCTGAGAAATCAGGACCTCAACTTCCAGAGACTGGTCAAGCTAATGATACTGCTTTGCTTGCCCTTGGTGTGGCAGCAGAAGTGGCAGCAGTCATGGGTGTAGCATATAGCCATCGTCGCCGTAAAGACGTTTAAGATGATGACCTAAAAGATCGAGTATTCTCGATTTTTTTTAGTATTTGGCCGCCTATCTCATTAAATGAGAAATCAAGATAAAGCCAACTGCAAGATGAAATTTCTACTAAATTAAGCTATAATGAAGAGTATGAAAGTTCTACTTTATCTTGAAGGAAAATCGGTTCTTGAAAAATCAGGAATCGGACGGGCTCTCCACCATCAGATGCATGCCTTGGACTTGGCGGGGATTCCCTATACAACGGACATCTTGGGTGATTACGATGTCGTTCATATTAATACTTATGGGCCACGCAGCTTGATGTTATTGCATGCTGCAAAACGCCGTGGCAAGAAGGTCATCATGCATGGTCATTCGACACGTGAAGACTTTGAGAATTCATTCATCGGTTCTAACCTTTTGGCTCCACTTTTTGGGAAATACTTGGCCCACATGTATCAAAAGGCCGATTACGTGATTACGCCATCTGAGTATTCCAAAAAATTGATTCAGTCTTACGGAGTTACCACACCAATCATTGCTGTTTCAAATGGGATTGATTTGAAAAAATACGGTAAGGATCCACGTAAGGAAGAAGTTTTCCGAGACTACTTTGGTATCAAGGAAGGACAGCCAGTGGTGATTTGTGCGGGTCTTTATTTCCAACGCAAGGGAATTGAAGATTTCGTCAAGGTTGCCGAAAAGATGCCTCATGTTCGTTTCATTTGGTTAGGTAGTATCAGCAAATGGTTGATTCCTAAGAAGATTCGAGACATTGTCAATGGTAAGCATCCTGATAATGTCAGCTTCCCAGGTTATTTCAAGGGAGCCGTCTTCCAGGGAGCTATGAGTGGTGCTAATGCTTTCTTTTTCCCATCTTACGAGGAAACAGAAGGGATTGTGGTGCTAGAAGCCTTTGCCAGTCACCAGCATGTGGTTTTACGTGATATTCCTGTTTATGAAGGCTGGGTTGATGACAAATCCGCTTCATTTGGGCACAACGTGGACGAATTTGTAGTAGCCTTGCAAGATATTATCGATGGTAAAGTGGACAAACGTGAAGAAGGCTATAAGGTTGCAGAAAGTCGCTCGATTGATGATGTCGCCCAAAAGCTTGTTGAAGCCTACAAAGAAGTATTGGAGATTTAAATGCGTATCGGATTGTTTACAGATACCTATTTTCCACAGGTATCAGGTGTTGCGACCAGTATTCGCACGCTGAAGACGCAGTTGGAAAAAATGGGACATACAGTCTTTATCTTTACCACCACTGATAGAGATGTTGACCGCTATGAAGACTGGCAGATTGTCCGTATTCCGAGTGTGCCTTTCTTTGCTTTTAAGGATCGCCGTGTAGCTTATCGTGGCTTTTCCAAGGCACTAGAGATTGCCAAACAATATAAGCTTGATATTATTCATACGCAGACAGAGTTTTCATTAGGTCTGCTAGGGATTGCCATTGCACGCGAACTTAGGATTCCTGTTGTGCATACCTACCATACTCAGTATGAAGACTATGTCCGCTATATTGCCAAAGGTATGGTTATCCGTCCAAGTATGGTTAAGTACATTGTTCGTGGCTTTATGAGCGATTTAGATGGAGTCATCTGTCCGAGTGAGATTGTTTATGACCTTTTGCTCAAGTACAAGGTTGCAGCTGAAAAACGTGTCATTCCAACTGGAATTGAGCTTGAAAAATTCCAACGTCCAGAGATTACTGAAGATGATGTGGCGGACTTGAGAGCCAAGCTTGGTATTGCTTCTGATGAGACCATGTTGTTGAGCCTCTCTCGTGTGTCCTATGAGAAAAACATCCAGGCTGTACTGGCTGCTCTCTCTTCTGTTTTGGAGGAAGACGACAAGGTACGTTTGGTTGTAGCTGGTGACGGTCCTTACCTACCAGATCTTAAGTCTCAAGCCAAAAAACTTGGTATTCAGGACAAGGTGGTTTTCACTGGTATGATTGCGCCTAGTGAGACAGCACTTTATTATAAGTCTGCTGATTTCTTCATTTCGGCATCAACCAGTGAGACTCAAGGCTTGACCTATCTGGAAGCCTTGGCTAGCGGTACCCCTATCATTGCTCACGGAAATCCTTATTTGGATAATGTGATTACAGACCAGATGTTTGGAACGCTTTATTATCATGATAATGATTTAGCCGGGGCCATTTTGGAAGCTGCCATTGCAACACCAGAAAAAGACGAAACTAAGTGGGCTGACAAGCTTTATGAAATTTCTGCGGAAAACTTCGGAAAACGTGTCTATGAGTATTACTTGGACCTTACGATTTCTAAGGATTTCCACAATGATTTGAATGGTGAAGACAGTACCATGAAACGCTTGACGCGTATGGTAACTTATTTGCCGACTAAGGCTATTACCTTGCCTGTTAATGGCTCTGTTCGTATCCTCAAAGGATCAGCCAAACAGGTCAAGAAAATCAGAAATATCACGAAACTTTTGGATTAGGAAAGCTACCAGATTTTCCTAGTCAGATAAAATCTTAGAATTGATTAATAAAAGAGATAATTAGCTTGAAAAATTACAGTTTCATGCTATAATAACGCATAGAGACATATCAGTCATGGGAAATCTTTCAGAGAGCGTGTGGCGCTGGAAATCACGCAGAGGACATGATTGGGACTACTCGATTAACTTTTTATGCAAACATAAAACGGTGGCCACGTTAGAGCCAATCAGAGGTGTAGGACAGACTCGTTTTTTGTCGTACATGAACTAAGGTGGAACCACGTTGCGACGTCCTTTTGAGGATGTCGCTTTTTATATTTGGCTTAAGCATATTTAAAGGGCTAAACCAAAATTGAGGGGAGGAGGCTAATTGAGTCGAAATACAATCCTATTTTCTAAGACAGGTGCCATATTATTTTATTTGGTAACATATATGTTGTTATTTATCTCTCTAATGTTTTGGGATGGACCGGTTACCATTCTTATTAGCCTTTATGCCTTAGGGATACCGCTTCTAGTTTTTGGCATTCCCTTTTATAGCATCCTAATGCTTACTAAGACAAAACTAAAAGTTCAGATAGGATACTTGTGTAGTTCGACTGCAGCGGTTTATCTTTATAGTGCATTGACAACCTATCCAATACGTCTATATCCGATTGTAGATGGAACTACACTCCCCTTATGGAAACATGTTTTTATAGTCCTATCTCTTATAGGGTTTTTAACTTCCTCAACTCTTCTATTTCGTATAAGAATGAAAGAGTTTAGAACATCAATTATTGATATTAATTTAGATTAATTTTAAGGAGAATATGATGATTAACATTACTTTCCCAGATGGCGCTGTTCGTGAATTCGAACCTGGCGTTACAACTTTTGAAATTGCACAATCTATCAGCAACTCTTTGGCTAAAAAGGCACTTGCTGGTAAATTTAACGGTAAATTGATTGACACAACTCGTGCGATCACTGAAGATGGAAGCATCGAAATCGTGACACCTGATCACGAAGACGCTCTTCCAATCTTGCGTCACTCAGCGGCTCACTTGTTTGCCCAAGCAGCTCGTCGCCTTTTCCCAGATATTCATTTGGGTGTTGGTCCAGCCATCGAAGATGGTTTCTACTACGATACTGACAATGAAGCTGGTCAAATTTCTAACGAAGACCTTCCTCGTATTGAAGAAGAAATGAAGAAAATCGTTAAAGAAAACTTCCCATCAATCCGTGAAGAAGTGACTAAAGACGAAGCGCGTGAAATCTTCAAAAATGACCCATATAAATTGGAATTGATTGAAGAGCACTCAGAAGACGAAGGTGGTTTGACTATCTACCGTCAAGGTGAGTACGTTGACCTTTGCCGTGGCCCACACGTACCATCAACTGGTCGTATCCAAGTCTTCCATCTTTTGAATGTTGCAGGTGCTTACTGGCGTGGAAATAGCGATAATGCTATGATGCAACGTATCTACGGTACAGCTTGGTTCGATAAAAAAGATCTCAAGGCTTACCTTAAACGTCTTGAAGAAGCTAAAGAACGTGACCACCGTAAACTTGGTAAAGAACTTGATTTGTTCATGATTTCTCAAGAAGTTGGTCAAGGTCTTCCATTCTGGTTGCCAAACGGTGCGACAATCCGTCGTGTCTTGGAACGCTACATCGTGGACAAGGAAGTAGCAGCAGGCTACCAACACGTCTACACTCCACCAATTGCCTCAGTTGAGCTATACAAAACTTCAGGTCACTGGGATCACTACCGTGAAGATATGTTCCCAACAATGGATATGGGAGATGGTGAAGCCTTTGTCCTTCGTCCAATGAACTGTCCTCACCACATCGAAGTTTACAAACACCATGTGCACTCTTACCGCGAATTGCCTATCCGTATCGCTGAAATTGGTATGATGCACCGTTATGAAAAATCTGGTGCCCTTACAGGACTTCAACGTGTGCGTGAAATGTCACTTAATGACGGTCATACTTTCGTAACACCAGAACAAATCAAAGATGAGTTCCAACGTACGCTTCAATTGATTATCGACGTTTACGAAGATTTCAACTTGACTGACTATCGTTTCCGTTTGTCATACCGCGACCCTAAAGATACTCACAAATACTTTGACAATGACGAAATGTGGGAAAATGCTCAAAGCATGTTGAAATCAGCCATGGATGACATGGAACTCGACTACTTTGAAGCAGAAGGTGAAGCTGCCTTCTACGGTCCAAAACTTGATATCCAAGTGAAGACTGCCCTTGGTAATGAAGAAACACTTTCTACTATCCAATTGGACTTCTTGCTTCCAGAACGTTTTGACCTTAAATATATCGGAGCTGATGGAGAAGAACACCGTCCAGTTATGATTCACCGTGGGGTTATTTCAACAATGGAACGCTTTACAGCTATCCTTATTGAAAACTATAAAGGAGCCTTCCCAACTTGGTTGGCACCTCAACAAGTAACTGTTATCCCAGTTTCAAATGAAGCCCACACAGATTACGCTTGGGAAGTTGCTAAACAACTTCGTGACCGTGGTATCCGTGTTGAAGTGGATGAACGTAACGAGAAAATGCAATACAAGATTCGTGCGTCTCAAACACAAAAAATCCCTTACCAATTGATTGTTGGTGATAAGGAAATGGAAGACGGAACTGTTAACGTTCGTCGCTATGGACAAAAACAAACACACACTGAAGCTGTGTCAGAATTTGTAGAAAATATTCTTGCTGATATTGCTCGCAAATCACGCCCAGATGCCGAATAAATCAGAAAGTCGGTTAGCTAAGCTAGCTGACTTTTTAGTAGGATAAAGCATGCACGTTTTTAGGAAAAGACTTTTATTTCTGCTGGGAGCAGTCCTGCTCTTGTTACTGTCTAGCTTTACTTATCACAGATTATCCTTGCAAAGAGAGAAGGCTTCTCTCAACCCTATGGGGCAAATGGTGTCTGTTAATGGCCATGACATGAGCGTCTTTGTAAAGGGGGAGGGGCCACAAACTCTAGTTTTTCTTTCTGGTGCTGGAACAGCCTCTCCCATTCTAGATTTTAAAGACTTGTATGATGGGCTTTCGAAGCAGTATAAGATAGTCGTTGTTGAAAGGGCTGGCTATGGTTACAGTGAGGACACATCTAAGTCCCGAGATGTTTCTGAGGTTCTTTCAGAGACACGACAAGCCCTAGCCAAGGCCCATGTATCAGGTCCTTATATTATCCTCTCCCATTCGATGGCCTCCTTAGAGACACTTCTGTGGCAGGAAAAATACCCTAGTGAAGTGAAAGCTATCATTGGTTTAGATTGGGCCCTACCTGAAAGTTACTCCCATTTGAAAATGCATCCCCAGATTTTACGTATGGCTCGGTGGGGAAGTCAATTAGGCCTATTAAGGTATTTACCGAGTCGCTTATATGTGCCTAATGACAATCTAAGTAGTAGTGACTGCCGCCTCTATCAACGGATAGCCTATCGTCAAATATTGTCAAAGGCTATGTTAAATGAGAGCCTGTCTGTTAAGGAAAATGCGAAAAAGGTTACTTCTAGCTTTGATTCACAAATTCCAACCTTACTGATGGTCTCGAATGGTGGGGGTACTGGTTTTAGCCAGAAGGACTGGCGGCATTATGCGACTAGCTTTGCAAAGGACCAGAAAAATATCGAAGTGACTTTTTATGATTCTCCGCATTATCTTTATCACTATCAGACCAAAGAGGTAGCAGCAAAGATAGAGGAGTTCATCAAAAAGACGACTGATTAAATTTACATATATTATCGAGGAGAGATGTGATGCTCATTGGTTCAAAAGCCTTTCGAAACTTATGGGAGGACTGGCAAAGGGACTACCAGCCATTGCAAGTACTAAAGCTATTGTTAGCTTATATAGGGATGCCAGAGGATTTATCGGGAGAGCTTGAAGAAACCCAACACCTTTTATCTTATTTTGATCCTGACTTGGCACCGCATGATTCCTTCTGGAAGGATGTCGTTAAATTGGTAGACCTGGCTTTTCCTGGTGATAGTTTGTCTAAGAATGCCTCTATTGAGAGACAAATCCATCAGCTACGTTACCTGATTTCTAGTCAACAGTCCCAGTATGTGCGAACGCATTATAAAAAGCCAGGGATGACAGATAAAGAAGCTTTGGCTGTCTATCTGAGATGGAAGCCTTTCACCATGTTTGATCAGGGACGTTTGCACCAAAAGATTTCTATCTGTGATGGCAAGGCGGTTTATCCTGATGGGATTCCAAGTGTTAATCTAAAAATTCTTCTCTATAATCGGATTGAGTTTATTCTGGATAGTCAGGGAAACTTTCTCAATGAGGTCGATGCGGAGCAGGTGACCGAGAGTGGGGTGGTTAATGGTGCCAGTTTTAACTATGGTAATTTCAAACGCCACTGGCAACTGGATGTGGAGCCGGTCCAACCACATGACCCTGATTTTCGTAATCGAATGACTAGGGGCTTTCGTTCACCCAACAAATTGAAAAAACGTTGGGGACAGCAAGCGCCTGAACAGTTTGATAAATCTTTCTACAATCCAAAAGGCATCTATGCCCAGTCTCATAGGTCTTTGGCAAATGATGTCAAACGCCAAGCCAGACTTTTTCTCGCTCTGGTTTATGGCTTTAAACCGGATCAGACCAAGCAATCAAAGGAGGTTCATATGTCTAAACAACCACAAAACAATAAGGGAACAGCAGTTCTAGGCTCACTAGTCTTTATGGCCTTATACGCCCTAGGTATTTGGCACAATGCTGTCCGAGGAAATATTCCCTTTCTCATTCTTTGGAGTGTTTTACTCCTTGTTAATGTCAGCTATTTGATTTTCCGCTTGAGAAAATAAAAAAAGAAAGTGATACAGACCAAAATGGTAAGAAATTTAGGTCCGTATCACTTTTTTGTATATTCAATGGTAACTTACCATTTGCTTTCTTCTGGGATAATAATCCAGCAAATGATGTAGAAAAGAAAGCCTGTTCCGAATAAGAAAATCGCTGCAGCCCAAATGAGGCGAATAATGACAGGGTCGATGTCAAGATATTTAGCGATACCAGAACAAACACCGGCAATGATTTTGTTGTTTGGATCTCGTCTGAGTTCTTTTTTCATATGATTTACCTCCGTATGCCTTATTATACCATAAGACCTTGAAGTCTAGTATTAGCTTAAGGAAGCATGAAGTAGACGATACCCAGATATTGGAGTGCTGAAGCCAGCATGATGAAGAGGTGCCAAATCATGTGGAAGTATGGTTTTTTCTTAGCGTAAAAAGCTGCTCCAACCGTGTATGACAATCCTCCAGCAAGCATGAGTCCCCAAAAGGCTGGCCCTGTCTTAGTGACGATAGCTGGAATAATGAAGATAACCAACCATCCCATCATCAGATAGAGGAAGAGGGAGAACTTTTCATTGATTTTTTTAGCAAAGATTTTGTAGAGAATGCCAAAAATTGTTGTTCCCCATTGGAGGATGATGATGCTATAGCCTAGCCAACCGCCAACCAATGAGAGGGCAACAGGGGTGTAGCTTCCAGCAATGGCGATATAAATCATGCTGTGGTCAATAATTCTTAGAACCATCTTGTGGGGTGAATTGTAATCCATAGCATGGTAGATGGCTGAGCTCAAAAACATGAGGAATAGGCTGATAACGAAAACAGACATCCCGACAGCAGCTGTCATGCCGTAGCCATTGTTGGCATGAACAGCAGTAATTGGCAGTAAGACTAGCATGGCCACAGCTCCGACGGCGTGAGTCACACTGTTTGCCACTTCCTCACCAAAGCTAAGTTTTTTACTGAGTTTGAGGTTGGGAGAAGTATTAAAAGTAGCAGTATTAGACATTATTTCCTCCTTCAAGGTCGTTCAAAAGTTGATGAGTAGCTCGGTAACATTGAAGCGTCTGACAGGCTGAGAGTATGACTTGTGGAGCTTCTTGGGGAAACTGACCATTCATACAGGCTACAAAGTCATTGTAGTAGCTCTTTTGGCTTTCAGCATCTGTTCGTAGGATTTCTAAGGTTTTGGCAATCTCAGAAATCTCAAAGACGGTCTTCAGACTAGTGATAACAATAAGTCTAGCTACCTGGGCAGCATTATATTTTTTCTTGATGGGTTTTGCGACATGGCCATGTTTGACATAATTATTGACCATAGAGGCGGTTAACCCCTTGTCGTTTGGTCCCAAAGTGCTTTGGGTGACCTGATTGACATAGAGCAAAACCTGATCCAAATAGAGTTCAATCTCTGGTAATTCTTCCCAGAGAGGGTATTGTTGTGTTGTCAAATTATAAAAACCTCTTTATCTAGTTTTCATAACTAGATTATAACATTATAGAAATTCAAGTCAAGTCAGAACTTGTGAGATATGAAAAAGATGTTGAGATAAAATTTCCAACATCTTTATTTTTTATGTGATTAGGCAGAGTGATTTTTTTATTGTTTCTGATCCACTACTTATGGGGTTCTGAGTTTCTCCAAAATTGCTTGTGCAGTTTCTTGGTTCATATGTTTGGCCTTGAGAAGTTCAGCCAAAACTTGAGGCATTTCTTCAGGACTAGCCCCAGCTAACAAAGCCAGGGATTTGGCTTGGAGTTTCATATGTCCTGCCTGTATTCCTGTTGAAGTCAGAGCTTTGAGAGCAGCTAGATTTTGTGCCAAACCAAGAGAGACGATGATACTGGCTAGAGTTTTGGCATCTGGATGATTAAGCAAGTCATGGGCGATAGAAGTACTAGGGTTAAGTCCGATAGAACCTCCACGAGTTGCGATTGGCATGGGGAGGGTTAATTCTCCAACTAGTTCCTTAGCTTCCTGATCATAAGTCCACGTGGACAGACCACGGTAGCTACCATCCTTGCTTGCATAGGCGTGGCTACCGGCCTCAACTGCTCGCCAATCGTTTCCGGTCGCGATAACTAGGGCATCGATACCATTGAAAATTCCCTTATTATGGGTAGCTGCTCGGTAGGGGTCCACCTGAGCCAGTTGGCTAGCCATCTCCATTTTCTTGGCTAGGTCATGTGCCTCTTCCTTATTTCGACTGAGGAAGCGCGTGCTAAGACGACAAGTCGCTGTCACAAGACTCTCAGTGGCTAGATTTGAGAGAATAGCCATGAGGCTTTGACCTTCTGACAGGTTTTCTAATTCTGGCACCAGGGCTTCCATCATGGTGTTGACCATATTGGCTCCCATGGCTTCTTGGGTATCAACGGCTAGATAGACAATGAGAAAGTCTCCTTTAGTCTCAGTCCAGAGCTTGCGAGGGCCACCCCCACGCTTAACAATAGAAGGGTGAGCCTCTTTGGCAATCTCTATAAGGTCCTGACTGGCTGCTTGAATTTTTCTTGAAGCATCATCCTTATCAGAAACGTCAAAGAGGGCAACTTGGCCAATCATCTGACGGTCATGGACTGTAGTCGTGAAACCACCAGAACGCTTAATGAGCTTGCTAGCGTAGGAAGCAGCAGCCACAACTGAGGGTTCCTCGGTAACCATGGGAACCTGATAGGTCACACCATCTACCAATACATCTGGGCAAATGGCAAAGGGGAGTGTGAATCGACCAATGACATTTTCAGCCATCTGATTGGCTGTTTCAAGGGTGAGTTGTTGGTCCTTATCCAGAAGATCTTGATTTTCCTGAGACAAAAGAGCATTCGTTTTCAAATGCTCTTTACGTTCTTGCGGTGTCTTCTTGGAAAAACCAGTCCAAGAGAGTTTAGTCATATTAATGTCCTTTATAGATACGTTGGTGTTCAGAGATTTCAGCTAAACGGAAAGCTCCGGTTTGGTAATCAGCGAATTGAGTAGAACCAGTGTCATCCAACTGAGCCTCTTCATAGAAAAGTTTTTCATAATCAGCAACGCTCAAGTGTTGACGCTTGGCGAAGGTATCTAGGCGGTCCGAACGAAGCAGGTCTTTGTAACCTTCAACCAGACGACCTGAGAAAATTTCAGAGACTGCTCCAGAACCGTAAGAGAAGAAGCCAATCTTATCTCCGGCTTTAAGGTCTTGCGACTGTTCAAGCAAAGAAAGAAGTCCAAGATAGAGTGACCCTGTATAGATATTCCCAATTTGACGACTATAGGTAATTGAAGCGTCGAAGTTGTTTGTCAAACGCTCTTTATTCTCTGGATTCAACTCTTTTGGAATAATCTTGTTAAGTCCTTTGAGTGCCAACTTAGGATAAGGCAGGTGGAGACAAAAAGCGGCAAAATCAGCAAAGTCAGCCTGATGACGTTCTTGATAGGCTGCCCAAGTTGTCTTCAAACTGTCAAGGTACTGTTTGGTTGAGTAGATACCTTGAACATAAGGCGTTGAACTGTAGTTGGGACGCCAGAAGTCCATGACATCACGAGTTTGTGCCACATTATCATCAGCAAGCTCCAAGATACGTGGATTCTGACTGACCAGCATAGCTACGGCGCCAGCTCCCTGGGTAGACTCACCAGAGGAACCCACACCATAGCGGGCGATGTCACTAGCGATAACTAGAACCTTGCTATCTGGGTGGGCTGCTACGTGTAATTTAGCGTAGTTAAGACCAGCAGTTGCAGCGTAACAAGCTTCCTTCATTTCAAAAGAACGGGCAAAAGGTTGAATACCTAAGAGGCTGTGAACATAGACAGCAGCAGCCTTGGACTGGTCGATAGAAGACTCAGTAGCCACGATGACCATATCGATAGCTTTTTTATCGTCGTCATTTAAAATATCAGCCGCCGCATCAGAGGCAAGCGTCACGATATCTTCTGTAATCGGCGTAATACTGGTTGCATCAAGCATCAGCCCCTTGCTGAATTTTTCAGGCTCCGCCCCACGGGCAAGAGCGAGATCAGCCATGTTTAGAACATATTGACTGGTCGCAAAACCAATCTTATCAATTCCAATAGACATATGATGTTTCCTTTTTTCTTCATTGTAGAGTATCCAGAAGATACTAATCTATAGTGATTTTACCATAAAAGAGCGCTTTCGCCTTGAAAAAACTTTGATAGTTAGTTATATCTCATTTTTTGATAGGAACTAGGGGATTTTAAACGACTTACTTTTGCTATTGCCATAGCTTTTAGTTCTCATTTACACCAGAATAGGGTAAAATTGAAATGAGGTGCAACGTTATTTATGGCTATTATTAAATTATACGTTGCGAGTATTAAGTGAGACATTGTATTCACTTTAATTTAAGAGGAAAATCATGACAAAAGCAGACACTATTTTTAAAGAAAATATCACTAAAATCATGGAAGAAGGCGTTTGGTCGGAGCAAGCACGTCCTAAATACAAGGATGGCACCACAGCCAACTCCAAATACATCACTGGAGCTTTTGCAGAATATGACTTGAGCAAGGGAGAGTTTCCAATTACCACTCTTCGTCCTATCGCTATCAAATCTGCCATCAAAGAAGTGTTTTGGATTTATCAAGACCAGACAAACAGCCTAGATGTCCTTGAAGACAAATACAATGTCCACTATTGGAATGACTGGGAAGTTGAAGGCGTGCCTGCCAATAATGGGGACAAGCGTTCGATTGGTCAGCGTTATGGAGCGGTTGTTAAGAAGCACGATATCATTAACCGTTTGCTGGCACAGTTGGAGGCTAATCCGTGGAACCGTCGCAATGTCATTTCCCTTTGGGATTACGAGGCCTTCGAGGCGACAGCAGGACTTCAGCCTTGTGCCTTCCAAACTATGTTTGACGTTCGCCGTGTGGGCGAGGACATTTATTTGGACGCCACTTTGACGCAACGTTCTAACGATATGCTGGTGGCTCATCATATTAATGCCATGCAGTATGTGGCTCTTCAGATGATGATTGCCAAGCACTTTGGTTGGAAAGTTGGTAAATTCTTTTATTTCATCAATAACCTCCATATCTATGACAATCAATTTGAGCAAGCTGAGGAACTTCTCAAACGTCAGCCAGCTGATTGCCAACCACGTTTGGTCCTCAACGTTCCTGATGGAACTAATTTCTTCGATATCAAACCGGAAGATTTTGAATTGGTTGACTATGATCCTGTTAAGCCTCAACTCAAATTTGACTTAGCAATTTAATAAATGCTTATGGTTTAAGCCCTTAAAGAGCTGGCAAAGTTTTTCCAAGCTCTTTTTCTCTTTTTTTGTTAGAATGGATTGTAAACTTAAAAAGAAAAGGAAATACTGTGTCTAAACAACTCATTGCTATTTGGGCGGAAGCTCATAACCATGTTATTGGGAAGAATCACACCATGCCTTGGCATTTGCCTGCTGAACTGGCACATTTCAAGAAAACGACCATGGGCTCAGCAATTCTCATGGGGCGTGTGACCTTTGATGGCATGAACCGTCGTTGTCTACCAGGACGTGAAACCTTGATTTTGACACGAGACAAGGACTTCGACTGTGAGGGTGTAACGACCGTTACGAGTGTTGAGGAAGCCCTAGCTTGGTTTGAACAGCAAGATAAGGATCTCTATATTGCTGGTGGTGCTGGTGTCTACAAGGCTTTTGATGGGCATTATGATGCATTCATCAAGACAACTATTGAGGCTGATTTAGAGGGAGATACGTATTTTCCACAACTAGATATGACGGCATTTAAAGTGGTATCACACGAACGTGTGGCCAAGGATGATAAAAATGCCTACGACTTTAGCATAAGTCGCTATGAAAAAGAAGGAGACTAGGTTCATGCAACGTAGTGTTTTTGGGTTATTTACTGCATTATTGGGAGTACTTTGTGTGCTCTCTGCCATTCCTGCCTTTCGCAAGAAACGTTATGGGTTAGCAGTTTTTCTCTTTTTAAATGCTTTTACCAACCTTGTCAATACTATTCACGCCTTCTATGGCACCCTATTTTAGAAAAGAGTGAGGAATAAATGGCTGGAAATCGTAATGAAGAAATGGTTTATTGTTCATTTTGTGGCAAAAACCAAGAAGAAGTAAAGAAAATTATCGCTGGGAATGGCGTCTTTATCTGTAACGAATGTGTGGCCTTGTCACAAGAAATCATTCGTGAGGAAATGGCAGAAGAAGTTTTGGCTGACTTGGCTGAAACACCAAAGCCAAAAGAACTTTTGGATATTTTGAACAACTATGTCGTGGGGCAAGACCGTGCTAAACGTGCCTTGGCGGTAGCTGTTTACAACCACTATAAACGTATCAACTTCACAGAAAGTCGTGAAGACAATGATGTGGATTTGCAAAAATCAAATATTCTCATGATTGGACCAACTGGTTCAGGGAAGACTTTCTTGGCTCAGACCTTGGCTCGTAGCTTGAATGTTCCTTTCGCGATTGCGGATGCGACATCATTGACAGAGGCAGGTTATGTGGGTGAGGACGTGGAAAATATCCTCCTCAAACTGATTCAAGCGGCAGACTTCAATATTGAACGTGCGGAACGTGGGATCATCTATGTCGACGAGATTGATAAGATTGCTAAAAAAGGTGAAAACGTATCAATCACTCGTGACGTTTCTGGTGAAGGGGTTCAACAAGCCCTCTTGAAGATTATCGAAGGAACAGTAGCTAGCGTTCCACCTCAAGGTGGCCGTAAACACCCTAACCAAGAGATGATTCAAATTGATACGAAGAATATTCTCTTTATCGTGGGTGGTGCTTTTGATGGTATCGAAGATATCGTTAAGCAACGTCTTGGTGAGAAAATCATTGGTTTTGGTCAAAATAATAAGGCTATTGATGATGACTCATCATACATGCAGGAAATTGTGGCTGAAGATATTCAAAAATTCGGTCTTATCCCTGAGTTTATCGGACGTTTGCCAGTCCTTGCTGCCCTGGAACAGTTAACGGTGGACGACTTGGTTCGTATCTTGACAGAGCCTAGAAATGCCTTGGTTAAACAGTATCAAACCCTCTTGTCTTATGATGGAGTTGAACTTGAGTTTGACCAAGATGCTCTTGAAGCTATTGCAAGTAAGGCAATCGAACGTAAGACTGGTGCACGTGGGCTTCGCTCTATCATTGAAGAAGTCATGATGGATGTCATGTTTGAAATTCCTAGCCAGGAAGATGTGACTAAGGTTCGTATTACCAAAGAAGCCGTTGACGGTACAGCTGCTCCAGTTTTGGAAACAGCGTAAGGAGGACCTATGGCTGAAGAACAAGTCCTAAATACGCACAATGCTGAGATTTTGCTCAGTGCAGCAAATAAGAGTCACTATCCCCAAGATGACCTTCCTGAGGTTGCCCTAGCAGGACGCTCGAATGTTGGTAAATCAAGCTTTATCAATACCCTTCTTGGTCGTAAAAACCTCGCACGTACATCTGGGAAACCAGGAAAAACTCAGTTGCTCAATTTCTACAATATTGACGACAAGCTACGCTTTGTGGATGTGCCAGGTTACGGTTATGCCCGTGTGTCCAAAAAAGAACGTGCCAAATGGGGGAAAATGATTGAGGAGTATCTCGTGACTCGAGACAATCTTCGTGTGGTTGTTAGCTTGGTTGACCTCCGACATGAACCAACTCAAGACGATATCCAAATGTATGAATTTCTTAAGTATTATGAAATTCCAGTTATCGTTGTGGGGACTAAGGCTGACAAGATTCCTCGCGGAAAATGGAACAAGCACGAATCTATTATTAAGAAAAAACTCAATTTTGATAAAAATGACCATTTCATCGTCTTTTCATCTGTCACACGTGACGGTTATGATGAAGCATGGGATACGATATTGGCAGAATTGTAAGAAAAGCTCGGAGAAATCCGAGCTTTTTTCTTGTGATAGTCTTTAACTATCTCTTTGATAGTTTTCACTTATTATCCAAGGAAATGATATTGTGATAAGCTTGTTTTATCACATATATTGGAGGAATCTATGGAAAACCATAATTATGAAAATGAGGGTCAGTTCCAACGGAAGATGACTTCTCGACACCTCTTTATGCTATCGCTGGGTGGTGTCATTGGTACTGGTCTTTTCTTAAGTTCAGGCTATACGATTGCACAAGCAGGCCCTCTTGGTGCGATACTATCTTATCTTGTGGGGGCTATCGTTGTTTACTTGGTCATGCTTTCATTGGGTGAGTTAGCAGTTGCCATGCCAGTAACGGGATCCTTTCACACCTATGCTACTAAATTTATCAGTCCGGGGACCGGCTTTACGGTAGCTTGGCTTTATTGGATTTGTTGGACGGTAGCCTTGGGAACAGAATTTCTCGGTGCTGCCATGTTGATGCAACGTTGGTTTCCATCAGTTCCGGCTTGGTTTTTTGCGGCATTCTTTGCCTTGGTGATTTTTGGGATTAATGCTCTGAGTGTGAGGTCTTTTGCGGAAGCAGAGTCCTTCTTCTCGTCAATAAAAGTCATTGCTATTTTAGTTTTCATCATACTAGGTCTTGGGGCTATGTTTGGATTGGTGAGTTTTGATGGTCACCATGAGGCCATTATGTTCAAGCACTTGACGGCTAATGGTCTCTTTCCAAATGGTGGACTTGCCATTGTGTCAGTTATGTTGGCTGTTAACTATGCCTTTTCAGGAACAGAGTTAATCGGTATAGCGGCTGGTGAAACGGACAACCCTAAAGAGGCAGTTCCTCGGGCGATTAAAACAACAATTGGTCGTTTGGTGATCTTCTTTGTCTTGACTATTGTGGTCTTGGCTTCGCTACTTCCAATGAAAGAAGCAGGAGTTTCTTCAGCACCTTTCGTTGATGTCTTTGATAAGATGGGAATTCCATTTGCGGCGGACATCATGAACTTTGTTATCTTGACAGCTATCCTTTCTGCTGGAAATTCAGGACTTTATGCGTCAAGCCGTATGCTGTGGTCTTTGGCCAATGAGGGAATGCTCAATAAAAAGCTAGTGAAAATTAATAAGCATGGTGTTCCAATGACAGCCCTTTTGATTTCTATGGCAGGAGCAGTTTTATCGCTCTTTTCTAGTATCTATGCAGCAGATACAGTTTACCTAGCTTTGGTATCGATTGCTGGATTTGCAGTTGTTGTTGTCTGGCTCTCTATTCCTATGGCACAAATCAACTTCCGTAAACAGTGGAATTTAGAGCATTCTGATGATGAGTTGGATTATAAGACACCGTTTAATCCAATCCTACCTTATATCACAATCATTCTCTTGGCTATCTCTGTTCTTGGTATTGCTTGGGATAGTTCGCAGCGTGCGGGACTCTACTTTGGTATTCCTTTCATGATTTTCTGCTACCTCTATCACTACCTTCGCTTTAAAAAATGGTAAGGAGGCCCTTATATGGCAATATTTAAGGACTATCTAGAGAATAAATCTCCCCTCATTCTTCATGGGGCTCTGGGAACAGAGATGGAGAGCTTGGGTTATGATATTTCTGGCAAACTCTGGTCAGCCAAGTACCTGCTTGAAAAGCCAGAAGTTATTCAAAAAATCCACGAAACCTATGTAGCCGCTGGGGCTGACTTGATTACCACATCGTCTTATCAGGCAACCTTGCCAGGCTTGATAGATGCTGGACTCACTAAAGAAGAAGCGGAGCAGATTATTGCCTTGACAGTTCAGTTGGCAAAGAATGCACGCGATAAGGTCTGGACAGCTTTAGATGAGACTGAGAAGGCTAAGCGTCCTTATCCATTGATTTCTGGGGATGTCGGTCCTTACGCAGCCTATTTGGCCAATGGTTCCGAGTATACTGGTGATTATGGTCAGATTACCATCGAGGAACTTAAGGAGTTTCATCGCCCTCGCATTCAAATTCTCCTAGACCAGGGTGTCGATTTGTTGGCTTTGGAAACCATTCCGAATCGTCTGGAAGCACAAGCTTTGATTGAACTTCTGGCTGAAGAATTTCCAGAAGCAGAAGCTTATATCAGTTTTACAGTCCAAGAACCAGGCACTATCAGTGATGGGACTTCTCTAGATGAGATTGCCCAGCTTGTTTCCCAGTCAGACCTAATTTTGGCTCTAGGAATCAACTGTAGTTCGCCTCTTCTGTATAATCAGGCTCTTACTATTCTTAAAAATGCTGGAAAAGCCCTTATTACTTACCCCAACTCAGGTGAGGTTTATGATGGTAGCACTCAGACTTGGAAACCTAAGGACAAGGATGCTCTGACCTTAGTCGAACACAGCAAAGATTGGCATACTCAGTTTGGAGTTAAGATTTTAGGTGGTTGCTGCCGCACACGTCCAAATGATATTAAAGCCTTATATGCAGAGTTTAGAACCTAGTCAAATTTCTAATTATTTGTTATAATATGAGACTGTAAGGCTATGAGCTCTACACACTATTAGTAGAAAATGAAGCCAGCGTTAAGCTGGTTTTTAAAATGAAGAGGAAAATATGACCTACGAACAAGAATTTCTAAAAGACTTCGAAGCCTGGGTTGTTACCCAAGTTAAAGTAAACGAAACGGCCTTGGCCGCTAGCAAGAAAATCTGGGAAGAAGATGGCGATGAGCGTGCACGTGATGCAAGTTACCGTTATGAAGCCAAATTGGATGCTTACAATTTCCTAATTGGCAAGTTTGCCAACTATCGTGCTGGCAAAGGTTTCCATGATATGCCGGATGGCTTGTTCGGGGAACGTCACTATTAATAGAGGATGAAAAAGAAAATAGCGACAGCACTTTATGGAAAGGTGTCGCCGATTAAAATAGGAGAATACTAAACATGGCTAAAGTAAAAAATAAAAAGAAAGCTTTTAAACACCGTTTGAAAAAACAAGGACTTTTCAATAATGTTAAAGCCCCTGTCCCACCAGTTGCGCCTGTTCCACCAGTGCCACCAGTAGCACCACAACCTGTTGCTGAAACTAAGACAGTTGCTAAGGAAGAAGTAGCAGCCAAAGACCTTAGTCTTGAAGCCTTTGCAGAACTTCCAGAAGTTGAAGGCCTTCGTTCAAACCTTGTAGAGACTCTTTACAATGAAGGTTTGACTTCAGCAGAGGCTTTTGCTACTGTGACTGAAGAAGAAGTTCTTGCCCTCAAGGGTGTCGGACCTGCGACAGTTAAAAAATTGAAAGAAAATGGTGTCAGCTTTAAAGCTTAAGCCTAAAAAAGATCCGAGGTGTAGACTTCGGATCTTTATTCTTTGTCTTAGGAAGCATTGTTTGATTAGGAGGACAAGAAAACCACTAGCTTTTTACTAGTGGTTGATAGATCTGGATTATTTCTTTGGATTTTGTTTGGTTAAATTAAGTCCAAAAGGTACCAAGTTTTCTTGATGCCTGCAAATTCGCCCCATATTTTCAGTGTGGCGGAAGATAATAATCAAAGCCATGATGGTAAGAACCCCAGTGAAAATAAGGTCATAGCCATCTAGCAAGAAGTGGATGGCTGGAAACACAGCCAAGGTAATCAGTCCAACAACTGCAGCAGTGACACTTGAAAATGAAATCATGCTGGTTAGATAGAGTGTTAGGGCAAAGACCAAGAGTAAGAAGACACAGTAGAGTGGGGCAAAACCAAGAAGCACCCCAGCACTTGTCGCAACGGCCTTCCCACCTTTAAATCCAGCAAAGATTGGAAAAACATGTCCGATAATGGCAAAGAAACCAATAACTAAAGGTGAAACCTCTGTAACACCAAGCCAGATAGGAAGAAGAACAGCCAAGGTACCCTTGAACATATCCACCAAGAAGGTGATGGTACCAGCAGTCTTACCTAGAACACGAAAGGTATTGGTTGTTCCAGTATTTCCAGAGCCATGCTCACGAAGATTGGTGTGGAAGAATAGTTTCCCAATCCAGAGGCCGGTCTGAATGGAACCTAGCAAGTAGGCGATTAGGATTAACAATAAGATTTTCATGAGATAATTATAGCATACAGCCTAGTAATTGACAAAGTCAGTCAGCCTTAAGATATCTTTTGAACTTTCTTGATTTCTTTTGCAAATTCTTCTGAAAACTTATAAAATAATAAGGATGAAAATTTTGGAGGTCACTCTTGGCTAAAAAAGAAATTAATGTAAATAATTATAATGATGATGCCATTCAGGTACTAGAAGGGTTGGATGCGGTTCGCAAGCGCCCTGGAATGTACATTGGCTCAACAGATGGAACAGGACTTCACCACCTCGTTTGGGAGATTGTCGACAATGCGGTCGATGAAGCTCTTTCTGGTTTTGGTGATGTTATCGCTGTTACCCTAAATAAGGATGGTTCCGTTTCTGTTTCTGACTCTGGACGTGGGATGCCGACAGGTATGCATGCCATGGGTAAACCAACAGTTGAAGTTATTTTCACTGTTCTCCACGCTGGTGGTAAATTTGGACAGGGTGGTTATAAGACTTCTGGAGGTCTTCACGGTGTGGGTTCCTCAGTTGTTAATGCGCTGTCTAGTTGGCTTGAGGTAGAAATTACCCGTGACGGTAGTGTTTATCGCCAACGTTTTGAAAATGGTGGTCACCCTGTAACAGGGCTTGAAAAGATTGGTAAAGCGCCTAAGTCTAAGACAGGTACAAAAGTTACCTTTATGCCTGATGCGAGCATCTTTTCAACAACTGACTTTAAATTTAACACCATCTCAGAGCGTCTCAAAGAATCAGCCTTCCTTCTTAAGAATGTCACTATGACATTGACAGACTTGCGTGGCGAAGAAGAAGTTCGTGAAGAATTCCACTATGAAAATGGAGTTCAAGACTTTGTGTCATATTTGAATGAGGACAAGGAAACGTTGACACCAGTCATCTATATTGATGGAGATCAACAAGAATTTCACTTGGAATTAGCCCTTCAGTATAATGACGGTTACTCTGACAATATCCTTTCCTTTGTCAATAATGTCCGTACTAAGGACGGAGGAACTCACGAAACAGGATTTAAGTCTGCCATTACCAAGGCTCTTAATGATTATGCACGTAAGACAGGGCTTCTCAAAGAAAAAGATAAGAACCTTGAAGGGTCAGATTACCGTGAAGGTTTATCAGCAGTTATCTCGCTTTTGGTTCCTGAAGAACACCTTCAGTTTGAAGGACAAACCAAGGACAAACTTGGATCTCCTTTAGCTCGTCCTATTGTTGATAGTATTGTTTCAGAGCATCTGACTTACTTCCTTATGGAAAATGGGGACTTAGCTTCTAACTTGGTGCGTAAGGCTATCAAGGCCCGTGACGCCCGTGAAGCTGCTAGAAAAGCGCGTGATGCGAGTCGAAATGGTAAGAAAAATAAAAAAGACAAGGGGCTCTTGTCAGGGAAATTAACGCCAGCTCAGTCTAAAAATGCTAAGAAAAATGAGCTTTATCTAGTCGAAGGGGATTCTGCCGGTGGTTCCGCCAAACAAGGTCGTGATCGTAAATTCCAGGCTATCCTGCCTCTTCGAGGTAAGGTCTTAAACACTGAGAAAGCCAAAATGGCTGACATTCTCAAAAATGAAGAAATCAATACCATGATTTACACTATTGGTGCAGGTGTTGGAGCTGATTTTAACCTTGACGATATCAACTACGACAAGATTATCATCATGACCGATGCCGATACCGATGGGGCTCATATCCAGACCTTGCTACTTACTTTCTTCTATCGTTATATGCGTCCACTGGTTGAAGCAGGACACGTTTATATCGCTTTGCCTCCTCTTTACAAGATGTCCAAAGGGAAAGGCAAGAAGGAAGTTGTCGAATATGCTTGGACGGATGGGGAACTTGAGGAACTTCGTCAAAAATTTGGTCGTGGAGCGATTCTCCAACGTTACAAGGGGCTTGGTGAGATGAATGCTGACCAGCTTTGGGAAACAACCATGGATCCAGAGACAAGAACCCTTATCCGAGTGACGATTGACGACCTAGCGCGTGCCGAACGTCGAGTCTCAGTTCTTATGGGAGATAAGGCGGCACCACGCCGTCAATGGATTGAAGATAACGTTAAATTTACCTTGGAAGAAAGCGGCGCATTTTAAGTTGCAGGCCAGAAGGGAATGTAATAAGATAGAACTAGGGAGAACGTTTACAATCAATAGAAACTTGGGATTATAAAGAAACAAGTTAATTATTTTCTACATCGTTTATTAACTATTTGCAGTGTCATTGACTAGAAATCAATGGAGGTAGAAAAATGGATTTTAATGTTATGGATTACCTAGCTTACCATGCAGATGTAGCTGTTCCTGCTATTATTCTTATGGTTATTGTTTCTGCTATATACTTAATTTTTTATGGTATACGTCCTATAAAAACACGCTTTTTGATCCTTTTTCTCTTATCTATAGTCTCCCTCATAATCTTCGTGCTGGATAACCCCCTCTATTATTATTTGGGAAGTCCATTCTCAGGCTTATTATTTGTTTTTTACTACCTGATGGTCTTTTCAGTGTTTTATGTACCATTCTCACTAATAGCTTTTATAAAAAGTCTTCTACATTTAACACGCTTTCAAACCAATTATTCAATCTTATTAGCGATTAATAGTTTCTTCGCCACATTACTGGCTTTCCTAAACCTACTTTTCTTACAAGGGGCTTTGGAATTTCTCCCAAATTCATCCATGTACCTTATTTTTATCCTCCTAGCGGCAAGTGGTATTGCTCAAACTATAATAGGGAGAAAGGAAAACGAAAAAAATAAAGATTATATGGCTGAGTCAGGAAAAGACAATGTGAGGTAGACCTATGTTATCTAAGGTATTAAGTTTCATACTTTACTATCCTCAAATAGTCCTTCCTGTTTGTGGAGTGGCAATAGCTTATTTAAGTGTTTATAAAAAGCGACCAATAAAAACACGTTTTTTACTTCTGCCTATACTAGTAGTGGTAACCTTCCTTCTATCTTTGATAGATAATCCATTCTCAGATAGAACCTACTCGGGTTTGTTATTTGTCTTCTATAATGTGTATGTTTTTACTCCCTTAAGTGTTGCTTGTAGTATCACATCTCTTTTAAAAAGTATCTATCATTATAGATTATTTCGTATCTCGCTAGCTATTGTTCTCGTAATCAACGCCTCTATAATGACTTGTTTAACACTCTTAAACTTTATCTTATTCTTTGGTGAACTTTCTACTTCAATGACACTATCTTGTGTATTCTTCATTTTAATTGCGATAAGTACAGTCGTTCAATTTGTGATTGGTGAAATAGAAATTAGGAAGGTTAAAACCATTCTTCTACAGTTGCAAAATCAAGGAAAGACATTGTGAGGCGTGGCAGTGAGGTAGGAAAGTTACTATTTGTCTTTCACATTATTTTAAATCATTACTTAAACTAAAAAATAAAGAGAAATCTTATGTCTAATATCCAAAACATGTCCCTTGAGGACATCATGGGGGAGCGTTTTGGACGCTACTCCAAATACATTATTCAGGAGCGTGCGCTTCCTGACATTCGTGACGGTTTGAAACCCGTTCAACGTCGTATTCTTTATTCCATGAATAAGGATGGCAATACCCATGACAAGGGCTATCGTAAATCTGCCAAGTCGGTGGGTAACATTATGGGTAATTTTCACCCACATGGCGATAGTTCCATTTATGATGCCATGGTGCGTATGTCTCAGGACTGGAAGAATCGTGAAATCTTAGTTGAGATGCACGGTAACAACGGTTCTATGGATGGTGATCCGCCAGCGGCTATGCGTTATACAGAGGCGCGTTTGTCAGAGATTGCTGGCTACCTTCTTCAAGATATTGATAAAAACACCGTTCCTTGGGCTTGGAACTTTGATGATACAGAGAAGGAACCAACCGTTTTACCTGCAGCCTTTCCAAACCTCTTGGTTAATGGTGCTACAGGGATTTCTGCTGGTTATGCCACAGACATTCCACCGCATAATCTGTCAGAGGTCATCGATGCCGTTGTCTATATGATTGACCATCCATCTGCTAAACTGGATAAATTGATGGAATTCTTGCCTGGTCCAGATTTCCCAACAGGGGCTATCATTCAGGGCAAGGATGAGATTCGTAAGGCCTACGAAACCGGTAAGGGTCGTGTCGTTGTGCGTTCACGTACTGAGATCGAACAATTCAAAGGTGGTAAGGAACAAATCATAGTTACTGAAATTCCTTACGATGTCAATAAGGCAGTTCTTGTTAAAAAAATCGATGATGTTCGTGTTAATAACAAGGTTCCAGGTATTGCAGAAGTTCGTGACGAGTCTGACCGTACAGGGTTGCGTATTGCTATTGAACTTAAGAAGGATGCTGACAGCCAAACTATTCTTAACTACCTTTTGAAATATACGGATCTTCAGGTCAACTATAATTTCAACATGGTGGCTATTGATAATTTCACCCCACGTCAAGTGGGCTTGCAAAAGATTTTATCTAGCTACATTGCCCACCGTCGTGATATTATCGTTGCTCGTTCAAAATTTGACAAGGAAAAAGCTGAAAAACGTCTTCATATTGTTGAAGGATTGATTCGTGTTATCTCTATTTTGGATGAGGTTATCGCTCTTATCCGAGCTTCTGAAAATAAGGCTGATGCTAAGGAAAATCTTAAGGTCAGCTATGATTTTTCAGAAGAACAAGCAGAAGCTATCGTGACCTTGCAACTTTATCGTTTGACCAATACGGATATTGTCACCCTCCAAAATGAGGAAGCCGATTTACGCGAACAAATCGCGACCTTGGCTGCTATCATTGGTGATGAGCGTACCATGTTTAATGTCATGAAACGTGAACTCCGTGACATTAAGAAGAAATTCGGTAATGACCGTCGTTCAGAGTTGCAAGCAGAAACCAAGACCATTGAAATTGATACTGCAAGTTTGATTGTTGAAGAAGAAACCTATGTCAGCATCACTCGTGGTGGTTATGTCAAACGTACAAGCCCACGTTCTTTCAATGCTTCAACGATTGACGAAGTCGGAAAACGTGATGATGATGATTTGATTTTGGTTCAGCAAGCTAAGACGACACAACACCTCTTGATTTTCACTAATCAGGCCAATGTGATTTATCGTCCAATCCATGAGTTACCAGACATTCGTTGGAAGGATTTGGGAGAGCATTTATCACAAACTATCACCAATTTATCTAAGGATGAAGAAGTGCTTTACGCAGAAATCCTGGATGATTTTGAAACAGGTACTTACCTAGCAGCTACCAAGCTGGGTCAGATTAAACGTTTCGAACGCAAGGAATTTACGCCATGGCGTACCTACAAGTCTAAGTCGGTTAAATACGCTAAACTCAAGGATGATAGTGATTTTATTGTTACGGTTACGCCAATTCAATTGGATGATATCATGATCATCACTCAAAAAGGTTATGCCCTTCGCTTTAATGCTGACGAAGTGCCAGTAGTTGGTGCCAAGGCAGCAGGTGTTAAGGCAATCAATCTTAAGGATGATGATACTGTTCAGGCTGTCTTTGTGGCAAATACTCAAAGTTTCTACCTTCTAACACAAAGAGCTAGTCTCAAACGTGTAGCTACAGCCGATATTCCGCAGGCTAAGCGAGCTGGTCGAGGTCTCCAAGTTCTTCGTGAGCTTAAGACGAAACCGCACCGTGTCTTCACTGCGGGCCCAGTCTTTACGGAAAATGCTGGTGGCGAGATAGATCTTCTAGCAACACCAGTGGAAGAGACTCCTCAGACCTTGCTTGTAACAGCTACAACAGGTGAAACGGCAGAGGTTGACTTGTCCCTTCTAAATCTTTCAGACCGTACTAGCAACGGTAGTTTCATTGAAGGATTAGCAGACAAAGAAGTCTTTTCTGCCAAGAGTATTGAAAGATAAAGATAAGAAAGCTTTGTTCTCTTATTAGAGGGCAGAGTTTTTTTCTTTGATGGACAAAATAAGTGTTTTAAAAAGAATTGTCAGAATTTTGCAACATAACCTTGAAATTTTCAATGAAAAGGACTATACTAGAAAGCACATAGTAACAGAAAAGAGGATATACACATGACAGTTGATTTAGACTGGGAAAATCTAGGATTTAATTACAGTAAACTTCCATTCCGTTATATCTCATATTACAAAGACGGTAAATGGGATGAGGGGCAATTGACTGAGGATGCGACTTTGCATATTTCAGAAGCATCTCCAGCCCTTCACTATGGTCAAGAAGCTTTTGAAGGCCTCAAGGCTTACCGTACTAAAGATGGCTCTATTCAATTGTTCCGTCCAGATGAAAATGCTAAACGTTTGCAACGTACTGCGGATCGTCTTTTGATGCCACAAGTTCCCGTTGACAAATTTGTAGATGCATGTAAACAAGTTGTACGTGCAAATGAAGAATATGTTCCACCATATGGTACAGGTGCAACACTTTATCTCCGTCCATTGTTGATTGGGGTTGGTGATATCATTGGTGTGCATCCAGCAGATGAGTATATCTTTACCATTTTTGCTATGCCAGTAGGTAACTACTTCAAAGGTGGTTTGGCTCCAACAAACTTCCTTATCCAAGATGATTATGACCGTGCTGCTCCACATGGTACAGGTGCTGCTAAGGTTGGTGGTAACTACGCAGCAAGTATGTTGCCAGGTAAGATTGCACATGATCGTAACTTCTCTGATGTGATCTACCTTGATCCAGCAACTCACACTAAGATTGAAGAAGTGGGTTCTGCAAACTTCTTTGGTATCACAGCCGATAACGAATTCGTTACCCCACTCAGCCCATCTATCTTGCCATCTATCACTAAGTTCTCATTGCTTTACTTGGCTGAAAATCGCTTTGGCATGAAAGCTATCCAAGGTGATGTTAAGATTTCTGAATTGGATAAATTTGTTGAAGCAGGTGCCTGTGGTACAGCTGCCGTTATCTCACCAATTGGTGGGGTACAACATGGTGATGACTTCCATGTCTTCTATTCAGAAACAGAAGTAGGTCCTATAACACGTAAACTTTATGATGAGTTGACAGGTATCCAATTTGGTGATGTTGAAGCACCAGAAGGATGGATTGTCAAAGTTGACTAATTCCTAATAGATAAACGATTATTTTAAGGCTTGCTCTTGCAAGCTTTTTTCTTTTTCGGTAGAATTAAGAAGATACATTAAGAAAGGATGGCTCGAGCCAAGGATCGGGTATAAATCTATGAGTAAAAAAGATAAAAAAATTGAAATCCAAATTAATGATGCTAAAGTAGTCGTCAATAAAGCAACTATTGAAGGTTTTGAACTTCTTGTTGGTAAGAAAGTCATCGGACAAATTGTGGAAATTGATGGTAAGTTTGCCGTTGTTGACAAGGAAAATGTTGTAGGTTTCCACAAAAAAATGGATGATGCAGTAGCTGCCATTATTGAATCATACAATCTTAATCATTAAAATCCAAAGTAAAGGCTTGCTTTGGTCAAGAAACTGTGATATACTATTTCTTGTTCTTAAGGAGAGATAGCGAAGAGGCTAAACGCGGCGGACTGTAAATCCGCTCCTTCGGGTTCGGGGGTTCGAATCCCTCCCCTTCCATAGTTACGGGCATAGTTTAAAGGTAGAACTAAGGTCTCCAAAACCTTCAGTGTGGGTTCAATTCCTACTGCCCGTGTTAGTAAAGTGGCGAATGTGGTGAAGTGGTTAACACATCAGATTGTGGCTCTGACATTCGGGGGTTCGATTCCCCTCATTCGCCTATATTTTTGGGGTATAGCCAAGCGGTAAGGCAAGGGACTTTGACTCCCTCATGCGTTGGTTCGAATCCAGCTACCCCAGTTATACTTTGCCGGCGTGGCGGAATTGGCAGACGCGCTGGACTCAAAATCCAGTGTCCGCAAGGACGTGCCGGTTCGACCCCGGCCGCCGGTATAAGTTACACTCCTTAAGGAGTGTTTTTTTGTCTATAGGAGTTTATTTTTTATGTCTGATAAATTTCAGCTTCTCTTAAAACAAATTCGTTTTCCTGAAGATCACGATGCTTTTAAAGAAATTAAAGATGGTTCTATCGAAACAGTAAAGCTATTTAAATCAAAACGCCAATGGTTCTTTGTTTTTTCTTTTCCTAGTGTTCTGTCTTATGAGTCTTTTGGTCTTTTTGATAGTTTACTTCACTCTTCTTTTAATTCTTTAGGTGCTAAAGCTTCTTTTGAGATTCGTTTAGTTTCAACTGCTTACGATGATTCTTTACTTGGAGATTACTTTTCATATGCTTTGGATAGTTTAAAAGTGTCACACTTTTCTATTTATTCTTTATTCTCAAATCTAAAGGTTGAGATTTCGAATAATAGTATTTTTGTTAAGGCTCCAGAGCATATTATAAAGGAAAATTTACAGGATAGATTTATTTCTTTGATATCTAAATCTCTTTCTCAAGTTGGTTTATCTGATGTATCCATTTCTGTTGTCGAAGATAAGGAAGCTTCATCTTCTTTAGAAGAGGCTTACCAAACAAATAAGGATTCTTTACAAGAACAAGCTGAGTCTCAGGCTAGACAGGCGCTTCAATCTATTCTTGAAAGTGCCCCAGCACCGAAACCTGTGTCCGAACCATCACAAAATTTTGCTGAGAAACAAAGTCAACGTCAAGCTAGTTTTGATAAGGCTGAAATAACGCCAATGGTTGATATTAATTCTGAAGAGAATCGGGTTGTTTTTGAAGGATATATTTTTGATGTAGAGCAACGTGAAACTAAGACGGGTCGAATTATTATTAATTTCAAGGTAACTGATTATACATCTAGTTTTGCTATGCAACGATGGGTCAAAGATAGTGATGAGCTCGCTAAGTTCGATATGATAAAAAAGGGGAACTGGGTTAGGGTTCGTGGCCGTATCGAGAATAATCCTTTCACTCATAGTCTGACTATGAATGTGCAAGATATTAAAGAAATTTCACATACTCCTCGTAAGGATTTGATGCCTGAGGGACAAAAGCGTGTGGAATTTCATGCGCATACCAACATGTCGACTATGGATGCAATGCCAACTGTTGAAGATCTTATTGATACAGCGGCTTCTTGGGGACATCCAGCAGTTGCCATTACTGACCATGCTAATGTTCAGAGTTTTCCTCATGGCTACCATAGGGCTAAGAAAGCTGGGATTAAGGCTATTTTTGGTCTTGAAGCCAATCTTGTTGAGGATAAAGTTCCTATTGTTTATAATTCCCAGAATTTGGAATTAAAAGACGCAACTTATGTTGTATTTGACGTTGAGACAACGGGCTTGTCTGCTGTTCATAATGATTTGATTCAGATTGCGGCATCAAAAATGCATAAAGGTAATATTATTGAGCAATTTGATGAATTCATAGATCCAGGACATCCTCTTTCTGCATTTACTACTGAGTTGACCGGTATTACTGATAATCATGTTAAAGGTGCTAAACCTTTAGTGCAAGTTTTACAGGAGTTTCAAGAATTCTGTCAAGGAACTGTGCTAGTAGCCCATAATGCGACCTTTGACGTTGGTTTTATGAATGCCAATTATGAAAGACATCAGTTACCAACAATTTCACAACCGGTTATTGATACTTTAGAATTTGCACGAAATCTTTATCCTGAGTATAAGCGTCATGGTTTGGGGCCTTTGACGAAGCGGTTTGGTGTGGCTTTGGATCATCACCATATGGCCAATTATGATGCGGAAGCTACGGGTCGTTTGTTGTTTATCTTCATAAAAGATGTGTTTGATAAGCACGGTTTGACTAATCTGGAACAGTTGAACACGGATTTGGTTTCTGAAGATTCGTATAAAAAGTCTCGTGTTAAACATGCGACGCTATATGTTCAGAATCAAACTGGCTTGAAGAATATCTTTAAGTTGGTAAGTTTATCAAATGTCTCATACTTTGAGGGAGTAGCACGTATTCCTCGTACGGTCTTAGATGAGTATCGTGAGGGAATTATTGTAGGTTCTGCTTGTGCTGATGGTGAGGTTTTTGATACGCTTCTGTCTCACGGTATTGACAAGGCGGTTGAAGTTGCTAAATATTATGACTTTATTGAAGTTATGCCACCGGCAATTTATGCACCCTTGATTGCAAAGGATTTAATCAAGGATGAGGAGGCTATAGAACAACTGATTCGGGATTTGATTGAAGTCGCTAATCGTCTGGACAAGCCTGTGCTGGCTACAGGAAATGTACACTATATCAACCCTGAGGATGCCATTTACCGTGAAATCATTGTTCGTGCTTTGGGACAAGGAGCCATGATTAATAGGCCAATTGGTAAGGGAGAAAATGCGAAACCTGCTCCTTTACCTGAAGCTCATTTTAGGACAACTAACGAGATGCTAGATGACTTTGCCTTTTTGGGAAAAGACTTAGCCTATGAAATTGTTGTAACTAATACGCAGGCTATGGCAGATCAAATTGAAGAGGTTGAGGTTGTCAAAAAAGACTTGTACACACCTTTCATTGATCGTGCGGAAGAACAGGTTGCGGAGATGACATATGCTAGAGCGTTTGAGCTTTATGGAAATCCTTTGCCTGATATTATTGACCTGCGAATTGAGAAAGAGTTGTCTTCAATTCTTGGTAATGGTTTTGCCGTAATCTACCTGGCTTCGCAGATGCTAGTTAACCGTTCAAATGAACGTGGCTACCTAGTTGGTTCGCGTGGATCTGTCGGATCTAGTTTTGTTGCGACGATGATTGGAATTACTGAGGTCAATCCGATGCCACCTCATTATCTATGTCCTAATTGTCAACACTCAGAGTTTATTACAGATGGTTCCTATGGATCTGGCTTCGATTTGCCTGATAAGGAGTGTTCGGAATGTGGAACGGAGTATAAAAAAGATGGTCAGGATATTCCTTTCGAGACCTTCCTAGGTTTTGATGGGGATAAGGTTCCTGATATCGATTTGAACTTCTCCGGTGATGATCAACCATCAGCCCACTTGGACGTTCGTGATATTTTTGGAGAGCAATATGCTTTTCGTGCCGGAACAGTAGGAACTGTTGCAGATCGGACGGCTTATGGTTTTGTTAAAGGTTACGAACGTGATTACAATAAGTTTTACCGTGATGCCGAGGTCGATCGTTTAGCCATGGGGGCTGCGGGTGTTAAGCGAAACACAGGTCAGCACCCGGGTGGTATTGTTGTTATTCCAAATTATATGGATGTCTATGATTTCACACCTGTTCAATATCCGGCAGATGATGTAACGGCTGCCTGGCAGACGACTCACTTTAACTTCCACGATATTGATGAGAACGTGTTGAAGCTTGATATTCTGGGACATGATGATCCGACTATGATTCGTAAGTTGCAGGATTTATCAGGAATCGATCCAAAAGATATTCGAGCAGATGATCCAGATGTAATGAAACTTTTTTCAGGGACTGATATTTTAGGGGTAACACCTGAACAGATTGGGACACCAACGGGAATGTTGGGAATCCCTGAGTTTGGGACTAACTTTGTTCGTGGTATGGTCGACGAGACGCATCCGACGACCTTTGCGGAACTCTTACAGTTATCAGGTTTGTCCCATGGTACAGACGTTTGGTTGGGTAATGCACAAGATCTGATTAAGGAAGGTATCGCCACCCTGAAAACAGTTATCGGTTGTCGTGATGATATCATGGTATACCTAATGCATGCGGGATTAGATCCTAAGATGGCCTTCACGATCATGGAACGTGTGCGTAAGGGGATGTGGTTGAAGATTTCCGAAGAAGAACGTAATGGCTATATTCAAGCCATGCGTGAAAATAATGTTCCAGACTGGTACATTGAATCTTGTGGTAAAATCAAGTACATGTTCCCTAAAGCCCATGCGGCAGCCTACGTTATGATGGCCCTACGTGTAGCTTATTTCAAAGTGCACCATCCTATTTATTACTATTGTGCCTACTTCTCGATTCGAGCTAAAGCATTTGAGCTTAAGACGATGTCTGCGGGTCTTGATGCTGTTAAAGCTCGAATGGAAGATATTAAGGAGAAGCGCCAACGAAATGAAGCGACTAATGTTGAAAATGACTTATTTACAACGCTTGAAATTGTCAATGAAATGTTAGAACGTGGCTTTACCTTTGGTCAGTTGGATCTTTATAAGAGTCAGGCAACTGAATTTCTGATTGAAGGAGATACTTTGATTCCACCGTTTATTGCACTTGAAGGTTTGGGTGAGAACGTTGCTAAGCAAGTGGTTGCTGCGCGTGAAGAAGGTGAATTCCTTTCCAAGACAGAATTGCGTAAACGAGGAGGCCTATCATCAACCTTGGTTGAAAAATTGGATGAAATGGGCATCCTAGGAAATATGCCAGAAGATAATCAATTAAGTCTTTTTGATGATTTCTTTTAATGGCTGAAGAGAATTGTCATCAACTTTGAGAGAATGGAGTCAGTCTCCGTTCTCTTTTTGTTTAGGGGGCTGCATGTGATGCTAAAAAGCCAAAGCTGAGAGGAAACCTTTTTCTTCGTCTTATGGTATACTGATAGAAAATTATAGTTTCAAGGAGTTAATCATGGTTTTACCAAATTTTAAAGAAAATCTTGAGAAATATGCTAAATTACTGGTTGCTAATGGGATTAATGTGCAACCTGGTCACACAGTGGCCTTGAGCATTGATGTAGAACAAGCAGAGCTAGCACACCTCTTAGTTAAAGAAGCCTATGCTTTAGGAGCAGCTGAGGTAATCGTTCAATGGTCAGATGATATTATTAATCGCGAGCGCTTCCTGCATGCTGATATGGACCGCATCGAAGAGGTTCCTGCCTATAAAAAAGCTGAAATGGAATATTTGTTAGCCAAGAAGGCAAGTCGCTTAGGCGTTCGTTCATCAGATCCAGGTGCCCTTAATGGTGTAGCTCCTGAACGTTTATCTGCTCATGCTAAAGCTACTGGGGTGGCCTTTAAACCTATGCAGGTGGCAACTCAGTCTAATAAGGTTAGTTGGACTGTAGCTGCTGCAGCTGGTAAGGAATGGGCTAAGAAGGTCTTTCCTAATGCTTCGAGTGATGAGGAAGCTGTAGATTTACTTTGGGACCAAATTTTCAAGACCTGTCGTGTTTATGAAGAGGATCCTGTACGTGCCTGGAAGGAACATGCTGACCGTTTGGATGCTAAAGCACGCCTACTCAATGAGGCACAATTCTCAGCCTTACACTACCAAGCACCTGGAACAGATTTGACTCTAGGATTGCCTAAAAACCATGTTTGGGAGTCTGCAGGTGCCATTAATGCGCAAGGTGAAGGTTTCCTTCCTAATATGCCAACAGAAGAGGTCTTTACGGCACCAGATTTTCGTCGTGCAGATGGTTATGTCTCAAGCACAAAGCCTCTAAGCTACAATGGTAATATTATTGAGGGAATCAAGGTAACCTTCAAAGATGGTGAAATTGTAGATATCACAGCGGATCAAGGTGATGAAGTGATGAAGAATCTCGTCTTCAACAATAATGGGGCGCGTGCTCTAGGTGAATGTGCTTTGGTACCAGATCCAAGTCCTATTTCACAGTCAGGCATCACTTTCTTTAACACTCTTTTTGATGAGAATGCATCCAACCACCTAGCTATTGGAGCAGCCTATGCTACCAGTGTTAAGGGAGGGGCAGACATGACAGAAGAGGAGCTTAAGGAAGCTGGTCTTAATCGTTCTGATGTACACGTAGACTTTATGATTGGTTCAAATCAAATGGATATTGATGGTATCCGCCAAGATGGTAGTCGTGTACCGATCTTCCGAAATGGGGATTGGGTAATCTAAGTATGATGGAGAATTTATCATGATTGGAAGTATGATAGTTGGTTTTCTAATTGGCCTTATTGCCTCTGCTATATCAAATAGGGGTGAACATATGGGCTGTATTGGTAAGACCTTTGTTGGATGGCTAGGTGCTTTTGTTGGTCAGCTTCTTTTTGGAAATTGGGGACCGATGCTAGCAGATACTGCTATCGTTCCTTCAGTACTAGGTGCTGTTATCTTATTAGCCCTTTTTTGGAATCGTAATAGTTAGAAATGAAAGAGTTCTGAGGTATTGGTTAGATATCTAAGGACTCTTTTTTCTTATTTTTTCATTTTCATATACCACTTTTAGAAAAACTGTGGTAGAGTAATAAAAACAGCATCTATTTGGAAAGGACTAGAAATGAGTGACTTAGATAAAAACATGGCTGTAAAAAGTATGGTAGTTATGCGTAAGGCTTTTCGTACCATCGATGCCAAGGTTTCTGAGACTTTTAAAGAATTTAATTTGACACCAACTCAATTTGGAGTCATGGACGTGCTTAATGCCAAAGGACGTATGAAGATTGGCGAATTAATTGACCGCATGCTTGCCACCTCCGGGAATATGACTGTCGTCATTAAAAATATGGAGAAAAAGGGTTGGCTGACGCGAGAAGCCTGCCAAACAGATAAGCGTGCTTTCGAGGTTGATTTGACGGATGAGGGCCGTCGTATTATTCAAGCAGCAATCCCGCCACATCAGCGAGCTATTGAGGAGACTTTTTCCGTTCTGACACCTGAAGAGCAGGTACAGTTGGTAGAGCTCCTGAAAAAATTTAAGAATGTCTGAGCATATTTCTTTATATTTCTAATGGAATTATATATATTACTATGTAGTAGTAAAAATTAATTATTAGAAATACAAAGGAAACGTATCATGAAAAACATTCTATTTATCGTTGGGTCTCTTCGTAAGGGATCATTTAACCACCAATTAGCAGAAGAAGCTGAGAAAATGTTACCTGGTAAAGCTAATGTTTCTTATCTTGACTATAGTCAAGTACCTGTTTTTAATCAGGATTTAGAAAGTCCAGTTCTTCCTGTTTTGGCAGAAGTTCGAGAGCAGGTCTTGGCAGCAGACGCAATTTGGATTTTCTCACCGGTTTATAATTTCTCAATTCCTGGGCCAGTGAAAAATTTGCTTGACTGGTTGAGTCGTGCCCTTGACCTATCAGATCCCTCAGGGCCATCAGCTCTTCAAGATAAGATTGTAACCGTGTCATCAGTTGCTAATGGTGGTCACAATCAACTTTTTGATGCCTACAAAGAATTGTTACCATTTATCCGTACCCAAGTGGTTGGTGATTTTACAGCGACACGTGTAAATGATACAGCCTGGGTGGATGGGAAATTCCTAGCAACTGAAGAAGTTCTTGAAAGCCTTCAGAATCAAGCGGAAGCTTTGATTGGAGCGATTAAATAAGAATAATGAATACCCGAGGTTTCTAGCTTCGGGTATTTTTATATGCAATAATGAAAAAAAGACACCCTAAGGTGTCTTCGTATTATGAAGGCGGTAGACGGATTTGAACCGACGATCAAGCTTTTGCAGAGCCGTGCCTTACCACTTGGCTATACCGCCATAACAGATACCATTCTATCGAAAAAAAAAAGATTCGTCAAGTCTCTTTCATCAAATTGACTGGTTGATTATTCAAACTGCCTATTTACAAGAAACATAAAGAGGTTGAAAGACATTCAACCTCTTCATATTAATTATAACTGTTGAAGATAGATTACTAACACTTAAGTGTTGATTATTGTCTAATCAAGTAATCAAAGGCTCCAATAGCAGCTGTAGCACCAGAACCCATGGAGATAATGATTTGCTTGTAGGCACTATCTGTACAGTCACCTGCAGCAAAAATACCAGGGATATTTGTTGAACCAAATTTATCAACGATAATTTCTTGGCGCTCATTGAGTTCAATGCCACTATCTTTGAGCCAAGCAGTACTTGGTACAAGACCAATTTGAACAAAGACACCTTCAAGATCAAGATGTTTTTCTGCGTTTGTATCACGCTCAACGTAATTCAAACCAGTTACATGATCTTGACCAACAATTTCTTTGGTTGCGACATTCTTAAGAATGGTTAGATTATCAGTTTTAGCAGCTCGTTCTTGTAAGACTTGATCTGCCTTTAATTCAGGTAAGAACTCTAAGACCGTAACATGTTTAGTAATGCCTGCTAAATCTAAAGCCGCTTCCAAACCTGAGTTACCACCACCGATAACTGCAACATTCTTCCCTTCAAATAGTGGACCATCGCAGTGTGGGCAGTAAGTAACACCTTTATTGCGGAATTCTTCCTCGCCAGGAACGTTGATATTACGCCATTTGGCTCCGAGAGCTAGGATAGCAGTTTTGGATTTTAAAACGGCACCGTTAGCCAGTGTCACTTCAATAAGTTCTTTCTTTTCAATGCCAGTAGCTAATTGACTTTTGATGATATCAACATCATAAGATTTCGTATGCTCCTCAACTTGGGCCATTAACTTAGGACCTTCTGTATATAGCGTACCAATCATGTTCTCAATGCCGACTGTCTCGATAACTTGTCCACCAAAGGTTTCTGCTAAAAGACCAGTTTTTAAACCTTTACGGGCAGCATAGATGGCCGCACTGTTTCCAGCAGGACCACCACCAATAACCAAAACATCATAGACACCTTTATCAGCGAAAGCATCAGCATCAAGTGGTCCGTCCAATTTTTCTACAAGCTGTTCAATGGTTGCACGACCAGATGTAAATTCTTCTTGGTCTTTGTAAACCGTAGGAACAGACATGATACCTTTGGCTTTGACCTCATCCTGATACATACCACCTTCAATCATGGTGTGAGTGATATTTGGGTTCAAAACAGCCATTATATTAAAGGCTTGAACAACGTCTGGACAATTGTGACAAGTTAATGAAACATAAGTCTCTAAATCGATGGGTTTATCAATCTTCTTGATACGTTCGATAGTGTCCTCATCAACTTTAGGTGGACGACCAGAAACTTGCAAGAGAGCTAAAATGAAAGACGTGAATTCGTGGCCCATTGGTAAGCCTGAGAAAATAACGCGACTTTTTTGCCCTTTTTGTGCAATACCAAAACTAGGTTGACGTTTTAAATGTGTTGATTCAAGACTAATGCGGTCAGACATAGCGGCAATCTCGTCAAGAAATTCTTTTACTTTTCGAGAATTATCGTCATCCCCTAAGTCTGTTTGTAATACAATATCAGATTCTAGTAAATTTAAATATTGTGCTAATTGCGTCTTGATTTCTTTATCTAAGACCATGGATACCCCCTGGTTGTTAAATTTTACCTACAAGATCTAAGCTAGGAGTAAGTGTTTCAGCTCCTTCTTTCCATTTGGCTGGACAAACTTCACCTGGATGTTGACGAATATATTGAGCAGCACGAACTTTATCAATAAGGGTGCTTGCATCACGTCCGATACCATCAGCGTTAATTTCCATCATTTGGATAACGCCATCTGGATCAATGATGAATGTACCACGTTGTGCGAGACCATCTTGCCCAAGAACATCAAAGCCTTGTGAGATGTGGTGTGAAGGATCTCCAATCATAGGATAAGTAATAGTTCCAACAACATCTGAGTCATCATGCCAAGCTTTGTGAACAAAGTGAGTGTCAGTAGAGACAGAGTAAACCTCTACACCAAGAGATTTAAGAGCTTCATATTGTTCTTGAAGGTCACCGAGTTCAGTTGGGCAGACAAATGAAAAATCTGCAGGGTAGAAGCAGAAAACAGCCCATTTTCCCTTAACATCTTCATCTGTAACAGTAATGAATTCCCCGTTGTGGTAAGCTTGTGCTGAAAATTCAATAATTTCTTTTCCGACTAATGACAAAATAATGTCCTCCTCTATTTTTGATAGCCTAATTATAAACAAAATACTTATCAACCTCAAAGAAAACGATTGCAATTTTAATACGAGTGGATTTTTTCTAATGATTAGCCTGATTTTAGAGCTTGTCAAATGTCACTTTTTTTGATAAACTACTATAGTTGCGTAAAGTGACAAATACTCATTCTAAGCCGATTGTGGTCTTGTTGCCGCAGGGTGGGACTGCAAGTCTAAAGCTTAGAAGAGGAAAAAACAATTTTTAAGGAGAAATACTCATGGCAGTAATTTCAATGAAACAACTTCTTGAGGCTGGTGTTCACTTCGGTCACCAAACTCGTCGCTGGAATCCTAAGATGGCTAAGTACATCTTCACAGAACGTAACGGAATCCACGTTATCGACTTGCAACAAACTGTAAAAATGGCTGATACAGCTTACGAATTCGTTCGTGAAGCAGCAGCTAACGATGCAGTAATCTTGTTCGTTGGTACTAAAAAACAAGCAGCTGAAGCAGTAGCTGAAGAAGCAACTCGTGCTGGTCAATACTACATCAACCACCGTTGGTTGGGTGGTACTCTTACAAACTGGGATACTATCCAAAAACGTATCGCTCGTTTGAAAGAAATCAAACAAATGGAAGCTGATGGAACTTTCGAAGTTCTTCCTAAGAAAGAAGTTGCACTTCTTAACAAACAACGTGCACGTCTTGAAAAATTCTTGGGTGGTATCGAAGATATGCCTCGCATTCCAGATGTAATCTACATCGTTGACCCACACAAAGAACAAATCGCTGTTAAAGAAGCTAAAAAACTTGGTATCCCAGTTGTAGCGATGGTTGATACAAACGCTGATCCAGATGAGATTGATGTAATCATCCCAGCTAACGATGACGCTATCCGTGCCGTTAAATTGATCACTTCAAAAATGGCTGATGCTATCATCGAAGGTAACCAAGGTGAAGATGCTTCTGCAGATTTCCAAGAAGCAGCTGCAGCTGATTCAATCGAAGAAATCGTTGAAGTTGTCGAAGGTGACAACAACTAATCTTTAAGATTGGTTTGGGCTCAATGCCCACTAAAGATACGACAAACACCTAAGGGGCGGGGCTCAGCCCTGCCCCTTAGTTTGATAAAATAAATTTGGAGAAAAACAAAATGGCAGAAATTACAGCTAAACTTGTTAAAGAATTGCGTGAAAAATCTGGTGCTGGTGTCATGGACGCTAAAAAAGCATTGGTTGAAGTTGAAGGTGATATCGAAAAAGCGATTGAATTGCTTCGCGAAAAAGGTATGGCTAAAGCAGCTAAGAAAGCTGACCGTGTTGCAGCTGAAGGTTTGACTGGTGTTTACGTTAACGGTAACGTTGCAGCAGTTGTTGAAGTTAATGCTGAAACTGACTTCGTTGCGAAGAATGCTCAATTCGTTGAGTTGGTAAACGAAACAGCTAAAGTTATTGCTGAAGGTAAACCAGCTAACAATGAAGAAGCACTTGCATTGACTATGCCTTCAGGTGAAACTCTTGAAGCTGCATACGTAACTGCTACAGCTACTATCGGTGAAAAGATTTCATTCCGTCGTTTTGCAGTTGTTGAGAAAACTGATGCACAACACTTCGGAGCTTACCAACACAACGGTGGACGTATCGGTGTTGTTTCAGTTATCGAAGGTGGAGATGATGCTCTTGCAAAACAAATCTCAATGCACATCGCAGCGATGAAACCAACTGTTCTTTCATACACTGAATTGGACGAACAATTTGTTAAAGATGAATTGGCACAACTTAACCATGCTATCGATCAAGATAACGAAAGCCGTGCTATGGTTAACAAACCAGCTCTTCCACACCTTAAATATGGTTCTAAAGCTCAATTGACTGATGCTGTTCTTGCTCAAGCTGAAGAAGATATCAAAGCTGAGTTGGCTGCTGAAGGTAAACCAGAAAAAATCTGGGATAAAATCATCCCAGGTAAAATGGACCGCTTCTTGCTTGACAACACTAAAGTTGACCAAGCATACACACTTCTTGCTCAAGTTTACATCATGGACGACAGCAAAACAGTTGAAGCTTACCTTGAATCAGTAAACGCTTCAGTAGTAGAATTCGTTCGCTTTGAAGTTGGTGAAGGTATCGAAAAAGCATCTAACGACTTTGAATCAGAAGTTGCAGCTACAATGGCAGCAGCTCTTAACAACTAATTCTAGTTGCTAGATAAAAAGAAAAGAAGTTACGTGAATGAATCGTAACTTCTTTTTTGTTGCTATTAAAAAAACGTCTGAGCATGCCCCAGACGTTGAAAAAAGTAATTAATGAGCGAAGGTATTTACACCAAGTAGAAGAGAGAGTGTTCCCATGATGATACCTGCAAGGATAACCCCAAGCATAACAGCAATAACACTACGTTTAAAGTCCCAATCTAGGATAGATGCTGCTAGGGTACCAGTCCAAGCTCCTGTTCCTGGAAGCGGAATTCCCACAAAAAGTAGAAGGGCCCAGAAGACCCCCTTATCTCCAGCAGCTTTTTCAAGTTTTTGGCCACCACTGTGACCTTTTTTAAGACACCAGGTAAAGAAGCCACCAATTAGAGGTTTATCTGCCCCCCATTCGAGGACACGGCGGGCGAAGAAGAAGATAATTGGAACTGGAATCATGTTCCCAATGACACAAAGAATTAGGGCTTGCCACCAAGGGATACCTGAGGCGATAGCAACAGGAACGGCTCCACGGAGCTCAACCAAAGGAATCATAGAGATTAAGAGTGCAATGATGTATTTCATGAGTAACCTTTCATAGGGGAATAAAATAAGAGATAAGACTCAAAATGACATGAGCTTTATCGAGAGTGATAAGACTAATACTACTGCGAAAGTGCTAAAAAGTACTTGTTGGATTAGGTGGGTCTCAGCCTGTCAAAGTGGATAGAAAATTTGAATCAAACACCTTAAGTTACCTAATATTTTAGTCTTATTTATTGTATCTTATATGGTCTCTAATGACAACTTTAAAAAGCTTTTTGAAGGTATAGTTTCCCATGAGCTGACATTTTTGGTATAATAATAGTCAGTTATAGTCAAATTAGACTGGAGGAATTAAGATGGCAAGAAATACATCAGATAGTATAGAAGAATATATTAAAGAATTGCTGGGCCAGTCTGGAATTGCTGAGATTCAACGCTCGAACTTAGCAGATACTTTTCAAGTTGTACCGAGTCAGATTAACTATGTTATTAAGACTCGTTTTACAGAAAGTCGTGGTTATATTGTTGAGAGTAAACGTGGAGGCGGCGGTTATATTCGTATCGTCAAGGTCAGATTCTCCGACAAGCACCACATGATTAATGATTTGCTTCAGAACTTAGCAGATCAGCTCAGCGAGCAGGTATTTACAGACTTGATTCAGTTGCTTTTTGATGAAAAAATCATCACTGAACGTGAGGGAAATTTGATTTTAGCAACTGCTAGTGATGATGTTTTAGGCGAAGATGCGGCTGCTATTCGTTCGCGTATTCTACGCTCGCTATTACTTAGATTGGATAGAAAAGGAAATTAGATGACGACATATTCAAGAAAAATGCAGGCCATTTTCCATCGTGCTCAGCTTGAGGCAGAGCGTTTTGGAAGTCCTTTCTTGGAGACTTGGCATGTGCTTCTGGCTATGGTTGAGGTTCCAGGATCTGTAGCCTACCTAACATTTACTGATTTTGAGGACCGTATTCGTGCGGAAGAGATTGAGACCGCCGCTGTACTAGCGATGGAGAAAAGTCCAAAAGACTTGTCTGAATCCGATATTATCGATTTACGTGCACAGTCACATGCTTTAGGGGCTATGTTGCAAGAGGCAGAGGGAATTGCTAGTGTGACTGGTGCTGTAGAGGTAGGGTCTGAACATGTATTGATGGCCTTCCTTCTTCATAAGGATTTGATGGTTTGTCGTCTCCTTGAAGTTGCTGGTTTTCAATATAAGGATGACAGCGATAAGCCTCGCATTATCGATTTACGACGTTCTTTGGAGCGTTACGCAGGTCTTAGTAAGCAAGATTTGAAGGCCATTCACGACCTTCGTAAGCCTAAAAAGTCAAAGGCATCAGGTAATTTTGCTAATATGATGCAGCCTCCTCAATCTTCTACTGGGGAACTGTCAGATTACACCAAAGACTTAACGGCAGTAGCCGAGTCAGGTGCTCTTGATCCTGTTATTGGACGTGAGAAAGAAATTTCACGCATGATTCAGGTTTTGAGTCGTAAAACGAAGAATAACCCAGTTCTTGTGGGTGAAGCAGGTGTTGGTAAGACGGCACTTGCGCTTGGCTTAGCACAGCGTATTGCTTCAGGCGAAGTACCTTTTGAGTTGGCTGATATGCGTATCTTAGAGCTTGATATGATGAGTGTGGTTGCAGGAACACGTTTCCGTGGCGATTTCGAAGAACGTATGAATCAGATCATTGATGAGATTGAAGCTGATGGAAAAATCATTCTCTTTATTGACGAATTGCATACGATTATCGGTTCTGGTTCAGGTATTGATAGTACCTTAGATGCGGCGAATATTTTGAAACCCGCTCTAGCACGTGGAACCCTTCATATGGTTGGAGCAACTACTCAAGCTGAGTACCAGAAGCATATTGAGAAAGATGCAGCTCTTTCTCGCCGTTTTGCTAAGATTACAATCGAGGAGCCAAGTGTAGCTGAGGCGATTGATATTCTAAAAGGCCTACGGTCGTCTTATGAAGACTATCATCGTGTAACGATTACTGATGAGGCGGTTGAGACAGCAGTCAAGGCAGCCCACCGTTATTTGACGAGTAAAAACTTACCTGACTCCGCCATTGACCTTTTAGATGAAGCGAGTGCAACTGTTCAAGGTCGTATCAAAAAAGAAGCCAAACTTGAAATAACGCCTTTGGACGAAGCGCTTCTATCTGGTGATATGAAGGCTGCTGTTAAACAATATAAGGCTAGCCAAAAAGCAAAATTACCAAAACCTGCCTTGGTAGATGCAGATCAGATTATGCAAACCCTTAGTCGTCTATCAGGTATTCCTGTTGAGAAGATGACTCAGGCAGATAGCAAGCGTTACTTGAATCTGGAAGCAGAGCTTCACAAACGTGTTATTGGTCAAGATGAAGCAGTTTCAGCCATTAGTCGTGCTATTCGTCGTAACCAGTCAGGTATTCGTACTGGAAAACGTCCAATTGGTTCCTTTATGTTCCTTGGACCTACTGGTGTTGGTAAGACAGAATTGGCCAAGGCTTTGGCGGAAGTTCTCTTTGATGATGAGTCAGCTTTGCTTCGCTTTGACATGTCAGAATACATGGAAAAATTTGCGGCTAGCCGCCTTAACGGTGCTCCTCCAGGTTATGTTGGATATGATGAGGGTGGTGAATTAACAGAGAAAGTTCGCAATAAGCCTTACTCAGTTCTCCTCTTTGACGAGGTGGAAAAGGCTCACCCAGATATTTTCAACATCCTCTTACAGGTTTTGGATGACGGTGTCTTGACGGATAGTCGAGGTCGTAAAGTTGACTTCTCAAATACCATTATCATTATGACTTCGAACTTGGGAGCGACTGCTCTTCGTGATGATAAGACCGTTGGTTTTGGTGCCCAAGACATTTCTCATAATCACCAAGCTATGCAGTCACGTATCATGGAAGAACTTAAGAAGGCCTACCGTCCAGAGTTTATCAACCGTATTGATGAGAAGGTTGTCTTCCATAGCCTAGAGGAAGATCAACTTCGTGAGATTGTCAAGATTATGGTGAAACCGTTGGTATCAGCTTTGGCTGAAAAAGGGATTGACTTGAAATTCCAACCAGCTGCCCTTAAGCATTTAGCTAAAGATGGCTATGATGTTGAGATGGGTGCTCGTCCATTACGTCGCACGATTCAAACTCAGGTTGAGGATAAGTTATCTGAGCTCTTACTAGGCGGCCAAGTAGTGAGTGGACAAACCCTTAAGGTTGGTTGTTCGAAAGATAAATTAACCTTTACAGTAGTGTAAAGATTAAACAAAAAGACAGATTACAGGTGTAGTTTGTCTTTTTGTTTGTGTCAACAGGAGTCAAGGTAGAGTCAATCTTTCTGTAAAGTTGGGTAAAAGAAAAAGCCGAGCAAGGCTCGACTATAAGGTTTAGAGTTTTTCGTTGACAAAGGTGACAAAGTGATTCCACCAGACCTTGAGGAAGAAGCTTTTCTTAACTTCTTTACCAGCAACCAGTTCCATGCTAGGCATACCTTGGTTAGGCAGGTAACCTTCTCCGACAAGTGACTTATCTTCAAAGGTAGCAGTTCCAACCTTGTCTCCTGGTTTGACAGGAGCTTGGACCTGGTTTGTGGTGACCTTAATATGTTTACTATTGTTAGCATCTATTTTCTGGATAATATTAAAGTCAGATTTAGCAACAGTAGTTACTTGCTTAGATTTACCATCAAGGACATCGGCTTGACTTTTGCCGATGGCTTGTCCTTTCTTGGCAATGGTCTTACTTTCCCAATGATAGACTACGTAATTAAGCAGGTCGTTAGTTGCAGTGAAACGGGCATAGTCGTCGGTGTCGGTATTATCAGCATTCATAATGACTGTGATAATGCTCATGCCACTTTCATTTGAGTGGGCCACGAAGGAAGCACCAGCCAAATCGGTGGTTCCTGTTTTTAGACCATCAACACCCTTACGGTAACTAGGTTGTCCCTTAAGCATATAGTTGAAGGTTTTGAGTTTGTTGACACCATCAAAGTCAGCCTCAGTTTTTTTAGTGATATCGAGAATTTCAGGATATTCTTTCACCACGTGTTGCGCAATGATAGCAACGTCCTTAGCACTCATGGTGTTTTCTTCGTCAGATTTAGAGCCTGGATAGATATTGTCACCCAAGTAGGAATTATTAAGACCAGAAGCGTTGACAATCTTAGCATCAGTGATACCCCAATCTTTAAGTTGGGCTTTCATCATATCGACAAACTTGCTTTCGGTTCCACCGATTTCCTCAGCTAGAGCAATGGATGCACTATTGGCACTGGAAATAAGGGTTGCGTCAAGGAGCTGTTTAACAGTGTATTTACGGGCATCTAGTGGAATATTGGATACTCCGGCACTGACAGTTAGTTCAAAGGGATAGTCAGAAATCTCAACTTTGCTATTCCATTTGAGGTCTCCCTGATCTACCGCTTTATACACCATGTAGGCGGTTAGGAGCTTGGTAATAGAGCCAATCCCTGTAGAGGTAGTGGCATCCTTTTCGTATAAAATTTTGCCAGTAGTTGCTTCGACAGCGATGGCATGTTTGGCTGCGGCATCATATCCTTTTTTCTTATCTGCTGCAAAAGCAGGGGCTACGCTTCCCAGACAGAGTAAGAAGGTCATCATAAGCGTAATCAGTTTTTTCATGGTTTGTTCCTTCATGTGTTTTGGATATTTATTATACCACATTTTGAGAGGAACTTAAGGTGTTGAGAAGGGGCTTTTACTTACAGGACTAATTTTTAAGGTAAGATAAAACTACCTTTTGATAGCTAAAAGGTAGTTTTGTGTTTACTTGTTTCCTGTAAAGAAATTAACGATATGGTTCCACCAAACTTTTAAGAAGAAACTTTTCTTGATAGATTGGTTGGCTGTTACAGAAATTTGAGGTGGATCAGAGATGTAACCTGTTCCAACGAGATCCTTATCATCAAAGGTCGCTGTTCCAATAGTGTCACCTTTTTTGATAGGGGCTGTTATAGTTTTTGCTTTGATTTTAACAGTATCATTTTTGCTATTTATTTTTTGAACGACTGTAAGGTCCGACTCGAGTTTAGCAGAGATGGTTTGACTGTCTCCATCGGCTACCTTAATATCATTTTTCTTGACGATTTGTCCTTTGGTGTTGAGGGTTTTGATTTCCCAGTTTTGAGTCACATAATCTAGCAACTCATTTGTGGCTGTGAATCTGGCAGCTTCATCTTCTCCACCATTATCTGCATTCATGACAACGGTAATCAAACTCATACCATTTTCATTGGAGTGGGCTACAAAGGATGCACCTGCAAGTTCAGTTGTTCCAGTCTTGAGTCCATCAACGCCTTCACGGTAATTGTCTTGCCCCTCCAACATGTAGTTGTGCGTCGTTAATTTGTTGTCACCTTCAAAATCAGTTTCGCTTTGCTTAGTGATTTCAAGTACCTGAGGATAGTCTTTGATGAGGTGGTCTGCAATAATGGCAACATCTAGAGCACTCATAGTATTTTCGTCATCTGCTTTAGAGCCAGGATAGCGGTTATCCCCAAGGTATTTATTGTTTAGGCCAGAAGCGTTGTATAATTTAGCATCTGTAATGCCCCACTCTTTAAGTTGGGCTGTCATAGCGTCAACAAAGGCACTCTCTGATCCTGAGATTTTTTCAGCTAGAGCAATAGTAGCACTGTTAGCGCTGGAAATGAGGGTGGCATCTAGGAGCTGTTTAACAGTGTATTTTCGGGAATCTAGTGGGACATTTGAAACTTCTGAATCAACTGTTAGGTTGAAAGGATAGTCTGAGATATCGACCTCAGTGTCCCAAGTAATTTTTCCTTGGTCAACTGCTTTATAGACCATGTAGGCTGTTAGGATTTTAGTCATTGAAGCCACACCATCAGGAGTAGTGGCGTCCTTTTCATAGAGGACTTTCCCTGTAGTTGCTTCGATAGCAATCGCATGTTTAGCGGAAACATTGAAGTCATCTGTCTGTTCTTGTGCTAGAGCAGGTGTTGCTAGGCCTAGTAAGATTAAGGCAATCATAATGATGTGTTGTAATTTTTTCATAGTCATTCCTTTGTCTCTCATAAGTGTTTATTATATCACAAAACGACTTAAATATCTGAGAGAAAGGGAGACTTAGGCGCTAACTTATGCCGGAGCTCTGCCATTTTTGACTATATTATGGTAAAATGAAAGTTATATCAAATGAATGACATAAAGTTGACCGGTTCGTTTTTGTAAGGGCTGGTCATGGATAAAAAGAGGGATCAAACATGGCTAAACAAACTTTTGAGATGACCTTTGCAGGACGCCCGCTTGTCGTTGAAGTTGGGCAGGTAGCCAAGCAGGCTAATGGTGCTGTCGTCGTGCGTTATGGAGATACAACGGTATTATCAACAGCTGTTATGTCTAAAAAGATGGCAACGGCAGATTTCTTTCCTTTACAGGTTAATTACGAGGAAAAAATGTATGCAGCTGGCAAGTTCCCGGGGGGCTTTAACAAGCGTGAGGGTCGCCCTTCAACAGATGCCACTTTGACCGCTCGCCTCATTGACCGTCCTATTCGTCCTATGTTTGCGGAGGGCTTCCGTAACGAAGTTCAGGTCATTAACACCGTCCTCTCTTATGATGAGAATGCTAGTGCTCCGATGGCGGCTATGTTTGGGAGTTCTTTAGCTCTTTCTATTTCTGATATTCCTTTCAATGGTCCGATTGCTGGGGTTCAAGTGGCCTATGCTGCAGAAGATTTCATCATCAACCCAAGTGCAGCGGATAAGGAAGTTTCACTTTTAGATTTGACAGTGGCAGGTACCAAGGAAGCTATCAATATGGTAGAGTCAGGTGCTCAGGAATTGTCTGAGGATATTATGTTGCAAGCACTCTTGAAGGGACATGAGGCTATTCAAGAGTTGGTTGATTTCCAAAATTATATCGTTGCAGCTGTTGGTAAGGAAAAGGCTGAGGTTGAACTTCTACAAGTTGATGCTGATTTGAAAGTCGAGATTGAAACGGCTTATTATGATCAGTTAGCTAAGGCTGTTCAGGTGGAAGAAAAACTGGCGCGTGAAGCAGCAACTCAGGCTGTAAAAGAAGAAGTCCTCGCTTCTTATCAAGAACGCTTTGCAGAAGATGAAGATAAGGAAACCATTCTGCGTGATGTGGCAGAAATCCTTGAGCAGATGGAACATGCTGAAGTGCGCCGTCTCATTACCGAGGATAAGGTTCGTCCAGATGGCCGTCGTGTGGATGAAATCCGTCCTTTGGACGCAGAGATTGACTTTCTTCCTAAGGTTCATGGTTCAGGTCTCTTTACACGTGGTCAAACTCAAGCCTTGTCAGTTTTGACTTTGGCACCTATGAGTGATACACAGCTTGTTGATGGTTTGGATCCAGAGTATAAGAAACGTTTCCTTCACCACTATAATTTCCCTCAGTATTCAGTGGGTGAGACAGGGCGTTATGGTGCGCCAGGCCGACGTGAAATTGGTCACGGAGCCTTGGGTGAACGTGCCCTTGCTCAGGTTCTCCCAAGTGTTGAAGAGTTCCCTTATGCTATCCGTTTGGTAGCAGAAGTCTTGGAGTCAAATGGTTCTTCCTCACAAGCTTCTATTTGTGCAGGAACCTTGGCTCTTATGGCTGGTGGTGTACCGATTAAGGCACCTGTTGCAGGTATTGCCATGGGACTTATCTCAGATGGTACTAACTACACTGTCCTAACTGATATTCAAGGATTGGAAGATCATTTTGGAGATATGGACTTTAAGGTAGCTGGTACACGTCAAGGAATTACAGCTCTTCAGATGGATATTAAGATTTCGGGTATTACACCGGCCATTCTCGAAGAGGCTTTGGCTCAAGCAAAGGTAGCTCGTTTTGAAATTCTTGATGTTATTGAGTCAGCAATCGCTGAGCCACGTCCAGAATTGGCACCAACAGCACCTAAGATTGATAGCATTCAGATTCCTGTTGACAAGATCAAGGTTGTCATCGGTAAAGGTGGCGAAACTATTGACAAGATTATCGCTGAAACTGGTGTCACTATTGATATCGATGAAGAAGGTCTTGTTCAGATTTTCTCTAGTGATCAAGATGCTATTAACCGTGCTAAAGCTATCATCTCCGATCTTGTACGTGAAGCTAAGGTTGGAGAGGTTTACACTGTACCCGTTGTCCGTATTGAAAAGTTCGGTGCCTTTGTCCACCTTTTCAATAAGACAGATGCTCTCATCCACATCTCAGAACTAGCTTGGGAACGTACTGAGCATGTCGAAGATGTGGTTAAAGTTGGGGGTACGGTAACTGTTAAAATTATCAAAATCGATGAAAAAGGACGTATCGATGCCTCAATCAAGGCCTTGCTTCCTAAGCCTGAAAAACTTGATGATGGGGAAAATGGAGGAGAGCATCGTCACCGCCGTCGTTCTCATCATAAACCACGCCACCATAATGAAAGTGGGGAAGCACCGAAAAATCCTGATAAATCAGAAACGAAAGAACAGACAGAAGAATGACAGAAAATCAAGAATTGCAAGCTTTTGATGAAACTCTAAAAGAATTTTTAAAGGAACCAGACCACTTTTTAACCAGTCTGGCTTTGGTTAATCACCTACAACGTACTCCCGTCTTGGCTGCCCAAGACCTCTACGCAGTTGAAGTGGAAGGAAAGAAGGTTGTTCCTGTCTTCACCAATGAACAGGACCTACAATCTTTCAAAGCTACTCAGGAGAGTGCTCGAGAACAAATTTGGATAGAACGTTCGAGCTTAGATGTTTTAACACAACTTGTTCAGGCAGAGCTTTTTGGTCTTGCTTTCAATTTAAAAGAGGATGGTGATTTCTTGAATACCACTCTTTTTGCAAGCAGTGAACTCATCCAGTTTATCAACTATTTCACTCAGACCCTTAATAATCTTTTGGGTGAGGAAAATCAAAAGGCAGATCCTAAAGATAAGATTTATCTTGTTCCAGCCTTCATTCATAAACGTGAGGAAGATGGCCAGGATGACCGTCTCTTTGCGACCATGTCGAATGCAGAGGGACAGAGTTATGTGCCTGTGTTTACGAACTTAACGAGCTTTGCAAAATGGTACGGTAACGAGACTTTTGGCCTACCTTTCCGTAAGGCTAAAGGGACGATTTTGCAATGGCCACTGTCAGAAATTTATCAGCCTTCAACAGGTGAAAATGAGTTGGATAAGGTTCAAGGTATTGTCATCAATCCGTTTGATGAGCAGCCTGAGTTAGTCGACTGGTCTTATTTTGAAGGGGATAGCGAGTAGACCTAGTGTTGGTAGCTTTCCACTTTAAAGAATAATAGGCCACAGCAAACAATAATAACAATAATGATGTAAGGAGTGACCTAAATGGGTTGGTGGAAAGAAAGTATTGATATAGTAAAGAAAAATGACCCAGCAGCTCGGACGAGTCTAGAGGTTCTTTTAACCTACCCTGGATTAAAAGCCTTGGCTGCCCATCGTATCTCACATTTTCTCTGGCGCCACCATTGTCGACTCTTAGCGCGTATGCATAGTCAGTTTTGGCGCTTTTGGACTCAGATTGAGATTCACCCAGGGGCTCAGATTGCTGAAGGTGTCTTTATTGACCATGGCTCTGGCCTTGTCATTGGTGAGACAGCTGTTGTGGAGAAGGGTGCTATGCTTTATCACGGTGTCACTTTAGGTGGTACTGGTAAAGATGTGGGAAAACGTCACCCAACCGTTCGTGAGGGTGCCTTGGTTTCAGCCCATGCTCAGGTCATAGGCCCTATTGAGATTGGAAAGAATGCTAAGGTCGGTGCGGCAGCCGTGGTTGTTGCAGATGTCCCAGAAGATGTTACAGTCGTTGGTGTTCCTGCTAAGGTTGTGCGTGTTCATGGTCAAAAGGATGAAGAAGTTATCCACGATATTGAAGAGGGTCGTGAATACTATAGCGAAAAGCTAGAAGACCTTCTAAAAGCAGCTAGCTTCCACTCATCACGTCTATAAGGAAAGGAAACGATGAAACTCTTTAGTTCAAAGGTGACTCGATTGACGGTTGTGGGTCCTCTTGCTCTTGTTTACATTGCTTTACATAGAGCAGACTATAGCATGGCCGCCTTATGGTTTTGCATTGCTCTTTTATGGGCCGGTCTGGTTTTTAAGCAACGACACAAGTGAGATTTGAGTAATGAAAAAATTCTTCAAGGACAATCCTTTTTTGGTCTTCTATATAGTTGGGAGTTTTCTTTCAGCTATGTCTCTCTTGGCTCAAGGTCAGCTAGTTGCGGCTATTTGGATTATCATTCTCGTTATACTCTTGTGTTTGTACCTAAACCATATCAAGGATAAAAAATAGTTTCCAGTTAATTGAAAGGAATCTCAAGTGATTAAAATTTATGATACGATGACACGTTCGCTCCGTGATTTTGTACCTTTGACAGAAAATGTTGTCAATATGTATGTCTGCGGACCAACAGTTTACAATTATATTCATATCGGGAATGCCCGTTCAGCAGTAGCTTTTGATACTATTCGTCGTTATTTTGAGTATTGTGGCTATACAGTCAACTATATTTCCAACTTTACGGATGTAGATGATAAGATCATCAAGGCAGCTAATGAAGCTGGTATTTCAACTAAGGAGTTGTCGGACAAGTTTATCGCGGCTTTTATGGAAGATACCGGACAACTTGGCATCAAACCAGCGACACAAAATCCACGTGTTATTAACTACATGGATGAGATCATTACATTCGTGTCAACCTTGGTTGACAAAGGATTTGCCTATGTCTCTGAAGGTGATGTTTACTTCCGAGTAGCTAAGTCAAACAACTATGCTAAATTGGCTAACAAGACCTTGGAAGATCTTGAAATTGGTGCAAGTGGACGTACGGATGCTGAAACAGAACGTAAGGAAAATCCTCTAGATTTTGCCCTTTGGAAAGCTGCCAAAGAGGGAGAAGTTTCTTGGGACAGCCCATGGGGACCTGGTCGTCCTGGTTGGCACATCGAATGTTCTGTAATGGCGACTGAAATCCTTGGAGATACTATCGATATTCATGGTGGAGGGGCAGACCTTGAGTTTCCACACCATACCAATGAAATTGCCCAATCAGAAGCCAAAACTGGCAAGACCTTCGCTAACTACTGGATGCATAATGGTTTTGTCAATGTGGATAATGAAAAAATGTCAAAATCCTTGGGTAACTTCGTGACCGTTCACGATATGCTTCAAACGGTTGATGGTCAAGTGCTTCGCTTCTTCCTAGCGACACAACAGTACCGTAAGCCAATTAACTTTACAGAAAAAGCTATCCATGATGCTGAAGTTAATCTTAAGTATTTGAAAAATACCCACAGTCTTCCGTTGACAGAACAGGTGAATCAAGCTGAGTTGCAAACTTATCTTGACGCCTTCCAAGAAGCTATGGATGATGACTTTAATACGGCAAATGGAGTGACTGTTCTGTTTGACATGGCCAAATGGATTAATTCAGGTAATTATGATCAAACCGTTAAGGATGCTTTTGAAAAAATGCTCCAAGTCTTCGGTATTGTTTTCGAAGAAGAAGTCCTTGATGAAGATATCGAAAAACTCATTGAAGAGCGTCAAGTGGCGCGTGCCAACAAGGATTTTGCGACAGCAGACCGCATTCGCGATGAGTTGGCTGCTCAAGGTATCAAACTTCTTGATACCAAGGAGGGCGTGAGGTGGACACGTGACTAAACATCTTGATGTCAACCTTATTAACGGCATTGCTCTCGCCTTTGAGGGAGATGCTGTTTATTCCTTGTACATTCGCCGTCACCTGATTTTTCAAGGTCAGACCAAGCCAAATCAACTGCACCGTCTAGCTACACGCTATGTTTCAGCTAAGGCCCAGGCTAGTCTCATTGAAAAAATGCTAGAGCAAGAGCTTTTGACTGAAAAAGAGCTAGACATATATAAAAGAGGTCGTAATGCGAATAGCCATACCAAGGCTAAAAATACAGATGTTATTACCTATAAAATGTCAACAGGCTTCGAAGCAGTTATGGGCTATCTTCATATGACAGAGGATATCGCTCGCTTAGAGGAACTGATTGCTTGGTGTATTGACGAAGTTGAAAAAGAAATCTAAAAATTCTGCCGAGAGCAGGATTTTTTGTTATTTAAAGGCTATAAAAATTGTAACAGTTAGCCGGAGTTTCAACATTTAGATTATTTGAGAATCAAAGTAATTCAGCGTCTTGACAATGAAAAATAAGATGAAACTAATATTTAGCATCTTAAAAATGAGAAAATTAAGGGATGTCTGACACGTGTAAAACCCCGATATTATAGCGTTTTTTTAATAAAACTAATTTGACAGAAAGTAAAAAAAAAGTCTATAATATTAGTAAATGAGGCCATAAAAAAATGAGGAGGTGAATGGAAATAGCTAAGAAAAAAGTTTTCTATACAACTTTTGCTGCTTTGATTTTATCTAGCTTTACGCTTCAAACAGGTAAAGCAGATGAGGTTCAGGTAAAACCTGATGAAGCTAAAATAAATTATGTTAATAGTGAGGCACCAGCTCCAGTTGCTCCTCAGGCTGATCTTTCTTCAGTAGGAGCTAAGGCAGAGCCAGCGAGTCAAGTAAGTTCAGTAGTGACCTCAACGTCACTGATGGTTGTCTCTTCAAGTGAGACAGATGAGGGGCTTCTTGAGGTACATTCTCAAGTTGATATCGTGGAGACTAGCGTTTCTACGACGACACCTCATTCAGAAGAGGCTCGTGCCCAAGCTTTTGGTGAGGATCGATCAGTAGCGGCGTCTGAACGAGGAGATGCAAACTCAACATCTGATTCTGAACAAGCAAAACCAAATATTGTGCTTACTTATGATAAGTCTCGTGAGGCTACAGCGACTGCAGAGTCTCAAGCTGTAACTTCAATGTATAAGAGTGAAAGCACACTATACACATCTGAACTTGCTGGAAATACACATGCAGTTATTGAAAAATCAGAGTATTCTTCACTGGATTCTCATACGACATCTGTAAGTGCGACTCCTACTAGCCAAGCTATTGCAACTTCTGAAGTCGCTTCTGAGTCTGCAAGTACTGCAAGCTCTCTTGCATCTACGGCTCCAGAAACGAGTCAGTTAAATAATAATTCAGAAGATAGCTTAACTGTCCTTACGGTTGGCTGGAAAGATTCATCATCAACTTCTGAGGTCTTTAAAACTTCTGAAGTGGTTTCTATGTTGCAAAGTGAGAGTTTGACCTATTCGTCAGAGGTAACCTTTACGGATGGACTCATCTCAGAAATCTTAGCGACTCCAATCACTTCTGAAGTATATACCGTTGTTCCAAAACGAGACAGTACTGGAGCGCTTCTTGAAGATCAACCTGCTGTTACAGGGAATACAGATATTCTTTATTTAGCACGTGGTGAAATCTTTAACGTCAACTTTGATGTTAACAAGATGGAAGGTAAGAAGATTAAGGGCCTTAATCTAGTCCTTGATGGCAAACAAATTCATCATAGCTACTTTGTTGAAGGAACTCTGGATGAGGTCAATGCTGGTTTGAGTGCCTACCATTTGGCAGAGCAAACGACTGGTATTCATAAAATGACCTTTGAGTTGATTGATACGAATAACAATATTCATTACCTGACACAGACTTTTAGCGTCTTCAATGAAGGCGAGCGTCCAGTGACACCGGATAGTTACCGTAGGAATCAGTATTCATCAACAACGACAACAACGACTGTACCGGTTACTTATAATACCAGTGCAAATAGCTACACTGAAACCGCCAATCATATACAAGCTACGGCTGTCAATGAGTTGGCTGAGACAACTAGAGCGCTAACACAGCAATTGGCAGAACAAATTGCTGAGGTTTTGAGTGGTTGGTCTTCAGCGATTTCTGGAAATAGTTCAACAAGCACAGGTTCAATTGATATCTTCCAAGCAGCAGGTAAAACCATTACTCAAGCTGCGAGAAAGATTGCAGAATCAATCTCAGATCCAGATACAATTGGTAAGCAAGCTTTGGCTGCTGCAACTGTTGTTCTCGTTCTTCTAGTGCTTTACCTAGCAGCAATTACATTTATTTAACATGCTTTGCCCTCGTAAGAGGGCTTTTTTTATGATAGAATTAGCTTATGAAAACAACTAAAGAATTAAGTCTAGACATTGTTTATGGTGTGCATGCCGTAACAGAGAGTCTGGAAGCAAATACTGGAAATAAACTCTATATTCAAGATGATCTTCGAGGAAAAAATGTTGATGCCATTAAGGCCTTGGCAGCTGAAAAGAAGGTTTCCATCTCTTGGACACCTAAGAAAACCTTGTCTGATATGACAGGTGGAGCTGTGCATCAAGGTTTTGTTCTTCGTGTGTCAGAGTTCGCTTATTCTGAGCTCTCAGTTATTATGGATAAGGCTGAACAAGAGGAGAATCCTCTAGTCCTCATTTTAGATGGACTCAACGATCCTCATAACTTTGGTTCTATCCTACGTACAGCTGATGCTACTCAGGTGACAGGAGTTATTATTCCTAAGCATCGTGCTGTGGGGGTAACACCTGTCGTTGCCAAGACATCAACAGGGGCTGTGGAGCATATTCCCATTGCCCGAGTGACCAATCTTAGCCAAACTCTTGATAAGCTTAAAGAAGCAGGCTTCTGGGTATTTGGTACGGATATGGATGGCACCCCATCTCATAAATGGAACACAGCTGGAAAGGTTGCCCTTATCATTGGTAATGAAGGTAAGGGAATCTCTGCTAACATCAAGAAACAAGTGGATGAGATGATTACTATTCCTATGAGTGGTCATGTGCAGAGCCTTAATGCCAGTGTGGCAGCTGCAGTTCTCATGTATGAAGTTTATCGAAACCGATTGTAACTATGAAAAAAAGAATACTTCTAGTTGATGGTTATAATATGATTGCCTTTTGGCAAGAAACCCGTCAACTCTTTAAGACCAATCAGCTTGATCAAGCTCGTGAAACCTTGCTTCGTAAGCTCAATCATTATGCTAACTTTGAACATATTGATATTATCTGTGTATTTGATGCTCAGTTTGTTCCAGGGAGTCGTCAACGTTATGATCAATATCGTATCAGTGTTATTTTTACTGAGGAAGATGAGACAGCAGATAGCTATATTGAGCGCGCAGCGGCTGAGATGAATACTGTTCAAAATCTAGTTGAAGTAGCAACTAGTGACTTAAATGAACAGTGGGCTATCTTTTCACAAGGAGCTTTACGTGTTTCGGCGCGTGAGTTGGAAGAGCGTGTCAATACCGTTAAGTCTGATCTAGACAAGATGTCGGCACATATTGACTTAAAGACACCAAAACTACGTCCATGGGACGATGCGCAATTAGGGAAATTACAGGACCTTTTAAATGAAATAGAATAGAGGGATTTATGACATTTAACATTTTGACAGATTCCACAGCAGATCTAGATGAAAAATGGGCTCAGGAGAATAAGGTAGAGCTAGTTGGTTTGACCATCACGCTTGATGATATTGCCTATGAGACCGTTGGCCCTAACCGTTTAACGAGTGACCGTCTCTTAGAATGTATGCAAGAAGGCAGTCAGCCAACCACAAGCCAGGTGAATGTTGGTCAATTTGAAGAGGTTTTTCGTCGTCATGCTAAAAATGGTGATGCTCTTCTCTATATTGCCTTCTCATCAGTGCTTTCAGGTACTTATCAAAGTGCTGTTATAGCGCGTGACATGATTTTGGATGAATACCCAGAAGCTATCATTGAGATTGTAGATACTCTGGCGGCAGCAGGTGGGGAAGGTTATCTTTCTATTTTGGCGGCAGCAGCTCGTGACCAAGGTAAGAGCTTATCTGAAACGAAAGCCATGATTGAGGACATTCTGCCACGTTTACGGACCTATTTCTTAGTTGATGATCTCTACCATCTCATGCGTGGGGGTCGCCTTTCTAAGAGCTCAGCCATTATTGGTAGTTTGATTAATATCAAACCCCTTCTTTGGTTGGACGCTTCAGGCAAGTTGGTTCCTCTGGCCAAAATCCGTGGACGCAAAAAGGCCATTAAAGAAATGGTCCTACAAGCTACCCAGGATATTGGACATAGCACAGCAATTGTTGCTTATGCCAATGATATTGAAGCTGCGGAGAATCTAAAAGAACAATTGTTAGCAGTTGACGGTATTGAGAAAGTTCTCATTATGCCACTTGGACCAGTCATCTCTACCCACGTCGGACCAGATACCTTAGCTGTCTTTACGATTGGTAAAGAAGCTAGATAGAAAAAGTGTCAGATAGGATTTCCTATCTGATTTTTTGTTTTCTGAAATGCTAGATTAATAGAATATAAAAAGATAATTCATACAAAATGAATGATATATTTAACATAACGTAAAATAGTGCTATAATGAATCTAGAAAATGGAGGAAACAAAATGAAAAAGTCAAAGAAAAAAGTAGCTAGCACGATGGATGAACGTGCTCAGTTGATCAGCGGAGAATCTTCTGCTAGAGGTTATTGGGTAGCCATGCTTGGTCTATTTGTAACGATTATGGTTGCTAGTAAGACGCACTCCGTCGAATTAGTGCAGTCACTATTAATCATCACTTTCTTTGGTTCTATGTGCCTAGTATTAGTTCACAGCGTATCACGTAATGGGCATCCATGGTTGCTAGACAAAAAACTTGAAAAGAAGATGCTCAGATTATCCTGGGTAATGTGTTTTTTTGGAATTTTTATATCGCTAATGGGCCTCTTAAGTCTATTTCAGTCGTTTAAGATAGGGAAGAATCTTATGAGTAGTGTGGCATTTTTGACATTGGGTTTGACCCTTATTTGCGACTGCTGGGTTATTATTAACAGAATCAAGAAGAACCGTTTGGAAGAACTAGAAGACGAAGAATAGGATTTTTGAATGAAAAATTTAAAAATGAAGTCAGCTCGTGTAGCAAAGGATCTCACTCAACAAGGTTTGGCAGATGCTATAGGAGTTTCTCGTCAGACCATCTCAGCTATTGAAAAAGGTGATTATAACCCTACTATAAATCTGTGTATTGCTATCTGCAAAACTCTGGACAAAACTTTAGACCAGCTTTTTTGGGAGTCTGAGGATTAGTTTGTATCGCTTTAGATGTTATTTAGGCATGATTTCTAGTCTTACGCTTTATAAAATTAGAGACTAAAAAAATACAAAAAATAAAAGAAAAACACCTCCAAATGACTTGCCTTGGACGTGTTTTTTTGATATTATGTTAAACGGTATTGTTTACCCCATTTGAAAGGCCCCGGAACCTTCCAAATACTTTTCGATGGGAAGGAACACCCATCACTCGTAAACAAAAATCGAACTATATATAGGAGAAATCATGAACAAAACAACATTTATGGCTAAACCAGGCCAAGTTGAACGTAAATGGTATGTCGTTGACGCAACTGATGTGCCACTTGGACGTCTTTCTGCAGTAGTTGCTAGCGTACTTCGCGGAAAAAACAAACCAACTTTCACACCACACACTGATACAGGTGACTTCGTAATCGTTATCAATGCTGAAAAAGTTAAATTGACTGGTAAAAAAGCAACTGATAAGATCTACTACACTCACTCAATGTACCCAGGTGGATTGAAACAAATCTCAGCAGGTGAACTTCGTTCTAAAAATGCTGTTCGTTTGATCGAAAAATCAGTTAAAGGTATGCTTCCACACAACACTCTTGGACGCGCACAAGGTATGAAATTGAAAGTCTTCGTTGGCGGTGAGCACACTCACGCTGCACAACAACCAGAAGTACTTGATATCTCAGGACTTATCTAATTCTAAGAGGAAAGGAGCACTAATATAATGGCACAAGCACAATATGCAGGTACAGGACGCCGTAAAAACGCCGTTGCACGCGTACGTTTGGTTCCAGGTACTGGTAAAATCACAGTTAACAAAAAAGATGTAGAAGAATACATCCCACACGCAGACCTTCGTCTCGTTATCAACCAACCTTTTGCAGTTACTTCAACTGAAGGTTCATACGACGTACACGTTAACGTTGTAGGTGGTGGATACGCTGGTCAATCAGGTGCGATCCGTCACGGTATCGCTCGTGCACTTCTTCAAGTAGATCCAGACTTCCGCGATTCATTGAAACGCGCTGGACTTCTTACTCGTGATGCACGTATGGTTGAACGTAAGAAACCAGGTCTTAAGAAAGCTCGTAAAGCTTCACAATTCTCAAAACGTTAATCAATACGATTATATCAACGTTTCAAGACATTCAAGAGATTTCTCTTGGATGTCTTTTTTTAGCCTAAAAACTAAAGTTCACCCCAAAATTCACCCCATATTCACCCCATCATTATTTTAAGCTACGAAATGCGATGTCACCTACAGTCTGATTGACGGTATCTTTAGTGTTAACATAAGTCTTTGTAATTTCTTTGTCACTATGAGTTAGGGCTTCTGAAATTATTTCTAACGAAACCCCAGCTTGTTTTGCGAGTGTCGCACCAGTATGTCTTAGTTTGTGTGGGGAAGCTGGTGCTAGTTCAGGGTGCCTGCGTCTGACTGATTTCATTCTATAATTCAGATAATCTATATGGAGTGGTAAGTTAATATTGTTTGAACGATCATTATAGGTGAAAACAAACTGTTTTTGATTTTGTCGTAGACCAAATAGCTTAAGTTCTTCTTGTTGCTTCACTTTCCAATTTGCTAATAATTCCATCAATTCAATTGGAGCCTTAAAGAGAGTTTTTTTGTTGCCTTTTGTTGATTTTATATTACCAAAACGGTCTAAAGCCTGTTCTATGAGTATTTCTCCAGTAGAAAAATTAATGTGTTTCCATTGTAGAGCATAGCTTTCTGATTTTCTATCAGATAAAAAGAATGTCGTATAAAAGAGAGTGTAGTCTTTTAGGTCAATAAGTCCTTTCTCTAAGTCTGTGTCAAAAGCTTGTAGCCATAATTTCAGCTCTTCTTTATCGAGAGAAAGATCCTCCTCTCTTTTGCTCTCTCTAAGGAGAATCTTTTTATTAGCTTTAATTCTACTGATTGTTTTTCGGAGTTTATTTGATGGAATATATTCAAGTTCCTCAGCCCAATCGAAAACAGAATTTACATAGCTCCTAATTACCTTGAAATTAGCATAGCTATTTGCCTTGGGAGTAAGTAGTGATAGTACAAGTTGTTTATTATTAATTAAATGTTCTATTGAGTAACTTCCTAAAATTGGAATAATATGTAATCTGAATAGATTTTCTGTCTGAAATACTGTTGCTTTGGTTGGAGGTTTTAGAGTAGTAGTAGTTTGACCTGCTTTATATGGTTCTAGCCAAATTTCTTGGTAAAAGTCTTTGAATAATATACTTCCTTTATCTTTAGATAAAGTAGGTGTTTTACCCGCTCGTGCATTTTCAATATCAATAGCTAACTTTATTTCTGCTTCTTTTGCTTCTCTACGAGTTTTAAACCGTTTCTCGTACCGTCTTCCCATACCAAGTTTTCCTTGGACTTCGTCAGGAATGTAGACCCTAAGCCTATATGAACCATTATTTGTTTTCTTTATAGACATATTTACCTCCTTATGCGCTGATTTCTAATCTTGTCATCCATTGATTGATACTTTCCTTGTTAAAACGAATAGATTTTCCAATTCGGATATAGGGCAGTCCCATTGCAATCCAAATATCAAGTGTATTATTAGAGACTCCTAGATAGTTACAAGTCTGTTTTTTGTTTAGAAAAGGGCTATCAGCCCCAATATCTTCTTTAAAATGATGAATTTCATTCTTTAATAAGGTTGCAATCATTTGCTGAATCTCTTGAGTTTGTTCTTGTGGTAATGTTACTTGCATAATATTCTCCTTTAACGCAAAAAAGCCAAGGTATGCGACCTTGACTAGGGAGATTATGAAAAGAAAAGTTTTTTTAGGATTAACACGATTATAGAATAACGACCCTAAACAATTCTTAAATAATCTCTAAAAGTGACTTGCGAATAATAATTGAAATAAATTATCGTCCAGTAATTTTCTTCTTTCTATTTTTTCTATTTGCTTCATATGATCTTCTATTTCATGATATTGCAAATAAACTAATAGTTTTACTTCTTCAATATTATTTGCCTCTCTGTCTAAGAGTACTAAACGTTTGACTGTACGAATAGTTCCATAATAACTCACAGTGACAGACATCCAGTACTCTTCTCCATATGAAGAAGTGAGATGTTCTTCTAAATTTATATTTTTTATTTTCATTTTTAATCCTCCTACTTATTGATTCGTAAAAATAGATAAAAAATGAAATATTTTGTGAAAAAATTTTAGTGTCCAATAACATAAGTAAATTGTTTTGCTGTTTCTGCATCAAAAGTGCGGTAGCTAACGACTCCTAGGCTTTTGACATTTGATTCAGAGATAAGGATGGAGCCATCTGATTTGACTTGTTCCACAAAGGCAACGTGTCCATAGGTTGGATCTGCACCAGCTTGTCCCGGGCTAAAAGATAGTGCGGAGTGTTCGGTAGGGGTATGAGTTGTTTGGTAACCAGGGGCATTCATCCATTGACCACCATTTCCCATATACTCTCCGAAGCTAACACCGACCTCTTTTCCTCGGTTGTAGACAAACCAGGTACATTGTCCCCAAGGATAGGACAGTCCTGTATAGCTTGAGGTATTGATTTCTTTGGTGAGGCTATAGCCTTGTGGGACATCCCCAGTTGTTACACCGCCTCCGTCTCTGGTTTTTCCTGTCGTTTGTTCAGGAGCTTTTGGTGTACCTCCATGCTCATCGATATAAGTATCGAGTTTTTGCATGGTTTCAGCACGCCTTTTTCCTGAGCCAGAGGTATCGGTGAAGTAGACTCCACCATCTGTTGACGTATTGAGAGACCCACTCGCAAATTTTTGTGCTTTGTCATCTTGGACTTTGAAGGTTTCATTTTTATTGCCAATGATGGTCTGATTGGTGAGTCCCACAACTGCCACTTCATCGTTAAAATTATTGGCATTTTCTGGATTAGAGTCGAATGCCCCAAAACCAAACATGTTGGAACCAGGATTTGTAGCGACTCCAGCAGTTCCAAGTGAGCTTTCATTTAAGGCAATCGCTACAATGGCACGAACATCTAAATTAGACTTAGCCTCCCAGTCTAAGAGCTTTTTACCATTGATGCGCTTTTTGTCATAGGAGATTCCTAAAGTATTTAAAAAACCGTCCAATTGTTCTGCTTTAATACCGTAGCGATGGACGAGTAAGTTATGGGTATAGGGATCTCCATTTGACCAGTGGTCCGTGTAGGTTGCACCATTTGGTGATTGAGAAGAGCCCCCAGTGCTACCACCTCCGACTGCTCCCATAATAATGATAATGATAAAAACAGGAAAAAAGAGAGGAATAAGACTAGATAATAGATACCATTTTAGTTTTTTCATTGGCTCTCCTTTCTACTTAATGTCTGATATAAGCTGTAAATAGAACAGTCCCAAAGCGCCATTTGGCATCTAAGACAACAGAATGAGCTTTTGTTTGTGCAATGATCTGGTCTTTGTCTTTTTCTGAGACTGGAAATAAAAGAAGGAAATCGACGGAGCGTTTCCCTTCTTGGTAAGCCTTAAAAAGTGTTTCTTCAAGCATTCTTGGAAAGGCCGTTCTTGAGCGTATTTTAGTATTCATTCTATTCTCCTCTCAATTGGTTTAGGCGTTGCGTTAAACGATCTCGTCGCTCGATATTGGCTCTTATTTTATCGTCTCGTGTCATAGTCTGACGATAAGCACGGGTGAAGGCGTTAGATCCTTGAGCTTTATACATGGCTTGAGGGTCCTTGTAAGCATCCAATCTACGTTCTAGGGTATTGATACGATGTTGTTTGAATGGCGACATCCACTCTTCTCTGAGCGTTTGGAATTCGTCTTCTGAACTAGGTATTCCTTCTGACATGATTGGTGAGTCACTTGGAGGTGTTGGGTTCTCTTCTTCAATTGGCTTGAAGTTATCAGGTGGTGTCTGTGTTGGAGGAATGATTGGTTCTGGAGCTTCTGGCGTTATTGGAGCCTCTGTTGGTCCAGATGGCATAACTGTTTCTGGTTGGCTTGCTTCTTTACGAGTGAAGAAGGAACCAGCATTTTGGAAATGGCTCTTGGCATTCATCATCACCCCAGTCCCAAAACCAGCACCAGCCAATGCAAAGTTTCCGAGGTGTTGAGCCGTCGCAAGGCTTCTTGTTGGGACTTGTGAAGCAACCTCTTTGGTTTTTGTGACGCCATGTTCAACTTTAGTCCCAATATCTGTCGCAACCATTCGAGCTTTGGAGCCAAGAATGAATTGGAGGAGTTGGCCTTTAAATCTCCAGATGAGGAAATAGATGACACCTTTAGACACCACCGATACTAAGAGTTTGAAGACAAGACCAAATAAAAGAAGTGACGGTAAGGTTTTTAGAACACCATCAAACCCATTTGTGACAATGTTTTCTATCATTTTTTCAATATAGAAAATAAGGAGTGTTAAGAGAGTTGTAATCGCTGGAAAAATCAAGCCCCCAAACATAACTTTAAGAACCCCAAAGACTAACTCTTGCATCCTTGGAATGAATGACATGAGAAGGACTACTGGAAAGAGTAGAATCATAGTGAGTACAAGGATTTGAGCTACTACATTTAAGAGCTGGATAAGGATAATAGGGACGGCTAATACAAAGGCTTCTACAATTTTAAAAATCACATAGAACATCCGAGTGAAGATGAAGTCTGGCATAGCTGACACCCAACGGTTCTTTTCACCATCATCATTGGCACCATCTCCTAAATCGTCTAAATACTTGGAACGGTCTTTCGCTTTGACTGTCTTAAAGTTTCCATTCTTATCACTAGTTCCAAGGACTTTACTGTCGTCAAAGGCTTCTTCTTTGCCATCCTGGCTGTTCTTGTATTTTCCATTTTCTTGGCCAGTATTGACAAAGACATAGGCTTTATAGGATGTTTCTGCAATGTAGCTATCTGACATCGATTTTCCAATTTTAATAGACTTGTCTTTGGCATAGTCCACCTTAATACCTGCAATCTTTTTGGTAACGTCTTTAGAGACGTTATTGACAGTATCAAGGAGATAGAGGCCACCAGAGGTTCCAGCGACTGTCCCAAAGTACCCCAAAGCTAATAGGAGTACTAGACAGACGTGGAGGAGTGTTCTTGAAAAAGAGCCTTTTGAGAAGAAATATTGGTAGAACAGGTAGAAAGCTAAAACCAAAAGCAAGGTGCCTACAAGTGATTTGTTGGTAATGTTACCAGAATTAGAGCCAGTAAATCCGTGCCAAATACTGCTTGCCCCATGAAAGACATAGGTTTTATAGGTGGCGTAGAGATCAATCTTTTCTAAGATGCGAATGAGGAGGGAAAAGAAGCCAACAACGGCATTGAGAATGAAAAAGAAGAGGTTAACGAAGAGTTCATTAATCAGAACCCAGGCTCCATTAAAGGAGCCAAAGTTGGTTGGTTCCATGTAGGACTTTAGGGAGAAGATATCCACTCCCTTTAGCTTGGCAAAAGCTTCTTGCATCGGTTCACCTCCTAACTAGCGTATTTATTTTCAAGACTTGAAGATACTGTTGCTTTCATAGGTTTTAGAAGCATATCGATATCTTCAAAGAGATTGTGGACAGAAATCATATTGAGATTACCGTAGACATCGTAGTAAAGGCACTGACCAGAAATCATATTATCGATCCATTCGAGGTTACTTTCAGTGACTTCGAGATTGACGTGTCTGAGAATATCTTCACGTTCAGATTTTTCATAGAAGGCAAAGATAGTCCCAAATCCAGTCGTGTCATCGTCATTTTCCGCATCGTGGACAGATTGTGTAATCAGTGCTAAGGTATTGTTCTTAGAGCGTCCAATACGTCTCATGTTTTTGATTACGGCCTTTCCTTCTGCGGACTTCATCAGAATCCAAGCTTCGTCAAAGAACTCAATGGTATCTTCATTTTCATTGCGTTCGCCAAAGTGGGTACAAAAGGCCCCAAGTGCAAACATGAGGGCAATAGAGTTTCGTTCGTGGTCTGAAATCTTTGTGGAGTCATCTTTTGGCAGCTTGAGGTTATTGACTTCTAGGATAGTGACTCGGGACTCATAGTTAAGCCCCGGGGTAGTGCCATCTGAGAAGGCGAGTTCCAAGATGGAGTTTGTCACAATGGACGTTAGATAGCGACCAACGGAGGCAATCTCAGAAGAGGAAGCTTGTCTTAAGGCTTCTAGGACATGTTTAAAGCCGACGTTTTCACCAGCTACTCGACGTTCTACGATAGCGTTAATGGCTTCTGTGATGGCTGTTTTTTGGTCCATCGTCACGTCATCGACAGCTTGTAGGAGAAACTCGAGCATGTTCTTTGCGACCTCTACGGCTTGTTCCTTATCAAGGACCACAATGGGGTCTAGAACTCCGTGGTTTGATGGCAGTGAGCTGTCTAGTGTCACAAAGTTAAACTTATCAATCTGTTTTTTGCGTTCAGGGTAGCGTTGTGCAAATTCAGGGGAGTTGATTACTTCTTGGTAGTGATTTCTGAGTTCTCGTTTGGGGTCAATATAGAGGGTTTTGACATTTTGTAAAGCCACACTTAAAAAGATAATCTGAGCGAGGAAAGATTTCCCTTGTCCTGTCGCACCCGTAATAATGATATGTGGGTTCTTGGTAATCTTTCCAGCGATATCTTCTTTATTACCGACTGTGGCATTGTAGAGGACGATATTTTTAGAGGAATCAATGGCTTTAGCGATAGTGTCCCAACGACCTGTCCAGTTATCCACTCGGCCGATATACCAACCGATACGGTTTCCTGAGGACGTATTGGTAAAGGGCATGAGTTCTGAAAATCCACGGGCTGTGACCATATGTGTCCATGTGCGAGTTTTCTTTTGGAGGGTTTCACCATAGAGTAGGGCTTGAAAGAGGTATGGGCCATCTTGCGAAGCTTCACTGATTTCAACGCCCATATCATCAAAGTAGTTAAGGACTACTTGTCGTCTTTGACGAAGCTGATTGACACTAGAAGCTGAAACGATGAGATAGGCTCCATATTCGATGATATCTTCCTTGTTTCCGACTTTTTTCATCAGATCTTTTAGGGAGATAGAGCCCATGATGATTTCGTCTTGTTGGACGGTGTCTGTGTTTTCAGCTTCTTCCATGATGTTTCGATAACGGGTATTGGAACGTCCCATTCTCCCCTTGATTTTGTTGGTATCAATGAATTCTGCCTTAATACGCAGTTCTACGGGAAAGTTCAAGCGTTGGACGAATTCGCCTAGGTGAAAGCCGTTGAATTGCACAGGAAACTTTCCAACAGGAAGAATGGTCACAAAGGAGGAACCATAGGGACTTTCGAGCTTGAGGAAGCCTCCTTTTAGGACTTTAATTAGGGTGTCTGTGATATTAAATTGGGAGCGATTAGCGAGAACTTCCTTCTTGTAATGGGGAATATAGCGGAGATATTGCATCCGCTGGTAGTAGAAGAGTTCTTCATTGGTCAGACGTTTAGCACGTAGGACAGAGAAGGCTTGGAAAATAGTGAATTCGTCACTTCTGTAATCGTCATACCAGGTGGAACTCAATGCGTATTCGTAGCCAAGACCTTTTGCGATTTTCTCCGAGAAGTCATTAAAACTTTCATAGGCCAAGTCTTTCACCGTTGCTCCGTGATTTTGTTTGCGTAAGGTCACCCCCACGACCCAATCAAACTGATAAGGAATTTCCATTTCATCCGTGAGACGGTCAACTGTATAAAGAAGGAGTTCTTCTCCTAGTTCACGGCTATCATCTGCCAATGCTTCTGAAAAGTCCCTCATTTTTTCTTCTAAGAGATAGTCTTTTGGAATGAGTGAAATCTCAAAGGACTTGTTTTTCTGGAGTTTCTTCATCATCTGAGCAACTGTAATCTTGTGTTTGCCCTTTTTCTCTTCGTCTGTAATGGTGATGGGAGTATTGGGGATGCGGTAATAAGCCACCACCGTTCGATCTTTTTTGAGGGCCAGATTTTCATGGGTTTCCCTAATAGGATAGGTTAAGGTAATACTCATAGGACCTCCTTTTCTATAGATTTGTTTTTTCAAAGACAATTTCTTCTACTGGCTCTACTCGGTCTTCATGGTAGATGGCTTTCTGATTAAGCTTGAAATCCCAGAAATAAATCAGGTAGTCTCCGATGAAAACGTGCATCTTCTTACCGTGTGGTTCGTATTCGGTGTAGAATTTAGCCAGTTTATAGGGGAGATACCAATAGAGCAGTAGTGAAATAGAGTGTGTGAATTTTGCGAGAGGAACCAGGATGAATCCTCCAAAGAGCAACATCGCTACAAAAACGAAGGTAAAGACAATGAAAAAGGATAATTGCATTGGTGTCGCAAAGTACCAAAGGCGAGTCCCCTTTTTTGTCTTGATTTCCTGGATCCAATAAGGAGCGTTTAAGCCCTTACTGTAGTCATAAAGTCTTTCGTCAGTCATACTTAAAGTCCTGAATCAATACCAAAGAGTCGTAGGAACCAGCCGACCACTTTTAGGATATCTTGTCCTTTTGCGATTGAGACAATGACGGCATAAAACCCAACGACTGAGAAGAGTTGAAGCCAAGAACTGTTTCGCCAAGCCTTAATAGCCAACAAAACAGCGATAGCGGTGAGAATCCAAATCCCATCGCCTTGGAGGAAGGTGCGTAGATTGTCTGTATTCATAGAGTTCTCCTAATCTTTATCGTTTGCGTAGTTGAGAGGAATGGTGTGTTCTAGTTTTGTGACATAGTAGCTCTTGTCTTTTTTTGAGAGCGTGAAGGTGAAGTTTTCAGAGTGAGTCGTTCCTCCTACCTCAAAGGTTGCTTGTACATAGGCGATGAGCCCAGCCCCATCTTTCTTAAGATAGGTGTAGTCAATTGTTTTAAAGGTGGTATTGGCTACAATAGCAACGTTCTTAGAAATGAGGTTGAGGTTGTCTTGGTTAGTGGTATAGTTGGTAAAGAAAACCTTGAGGAACTTTTCAACCTTCTTGTGTTGGTTATCTGAGACGTGGTCGTTAGCTGTGAGTTGGAGTTGATCGTCTTCGCTAAAGTGTCCAGCTTGTGAAGAGTCAATGGCTGAGAACCAAGGGAGTCCAGAAACATAGTATTTCCCTTCTTTTTCATCAAAGGGAATATTAAATCCCGTTACCAGTTCTTTTTCCTCGGTGTCTTTGTCATGTTGGATTATTTCTTTGTACTTGACCTTGTAGGTGGCTACCTTCCCTTCTACCGTGACTAATTGTGAGTAGAGCAGGGTACTTGGGTTACGTACTTGACCTTGTGCTTTGACGTCTGGAACGAAGTTATAAAAGCTGTTAAGGTGTTCGACTTGAGCTTGTTGTTTATCCCCTTCTTGTGGGAGGGTGAAGTAGGCGTAGACATAGTCATTGAGGTAATACTGGAGCTTGTAGTCATACTTGCGATTAGCGTCTATAGGCTGTGCTTTTTGTTTTTGAGTAGCTTCCACTTGAGCTTGTAGTGTTCCCACTTTATTTGAGAGTGTGATGGCACGAATGGAACCCATGAGACCAACAAAAAGGAGGAATGCAATTCCTCCGATAACAGCTATATTGACAGTCTTTTTAGTGGTGACTTTTAGCTTTGGTGGGCCACCTTTCTTCTCCACCTTTTTAAAGTTTGAGAGGTATTCCCTTGCTTTTAGTAAGTAACGTTTATCTTTAATCATAGGTTCTCCTTCTAGAGACTAGCGAGTTCAATGAGTTTAGAACCTTTGGCATAGAGGCGCTTATTGGCTTTTTCAATCTCACTATTGATGTAATAGTAGCCTCGTAACTCATTATGCAGTTGTTCGACTAATTCAGGCTTTAGGTCCTTGGCTTCTTCTTTTTTGAGAAGAGCGTTGAGTTCTCCAGCCTTGGTCCAAGCCTGTTTGTGGTCTTTCTTTTTGAGCAATTCTCCAAGTTCGTTGGTAACTTGTCCAACTTTGGTTTCAAACATCGTTTTAGTGGCCATATCAATTTCCTTTCTAAATGTGTCGTGATTGTTTTTGATGGTCTGTTGAATATAGGCAATGAGAGAGGGACGCATCCGTTTATTGAGACTCAGTACCTGACCGTCTAGGGTGAAACAGGCATGTTCATAGTCGTAAAAGCCCCTATCATCTGGTGGCTTTTCGGTACATCTTCCAGCACATTCATAGTAGAAGTCCTTCCCTTTTCTCAGGAGGATATACATGTTCCAAAATTCTTGATCGGGAAGAAGGAGGAAGTCTGCTTGATAGATTTTCTTAAGCATGGCCTTAGCCCTCTAGGAGGTCCTCGTAGCCAAGTGCTTGATAAATAAAGTCTGTATCAAACCAGAGCCAATCATTGATTTGAGTGTCGGTAGGGGTGTTGCCTGAAAAGAGATCTTCACAGATGGTGGTTAGGGTATCTATACCACCACGTTCACGGACAGTGTTTAAGGTACTAAGGCCACCAGACCAGGCTTTAAAGTTGTTTAATGAATTGATTTCGACTTTGTATTCCATAAGGGATTTCCTTTCTAGTGTTCATAGTGTTTGTTGGTTTTGAGGAGTCTTAAGATAGCCTCCCCACGATCAGTGATTTCACCGCTATTTTGAATCATTTTCATGTATTCTGTTTGCATGATTTTGTCTGCTTCAGAAACGAGTGCAAGAGAGTTTGCGACTTGATAGGTCAACCAGCGAATGGTCCGTTCGATACTGTAGGGCTGTGGACTGGTTGAGAGTTTTAGGGGTTCAACTCCTCCAAAGAGTTCTTGCCATTTTTCGTCAGGCTTATAGGCTCCAAAACGGGTGACACCATCATAGACTTGGATTTCCTTGTTCACGATGCCTCTTGCGATTTCTCCGAGGTCCACACCGTTGATGTATTCCTCCACAACGCCTTGGGCTTTCTGGTCTGAAAAGCGTAGTTCGTAGCGGTTCCAGATACCAAAAATCTCCAAGGATTCTTCCAAGGAGATATTTTCCATACGGGCGATTTCGTATCGCTTTTCATAAAAGTTAAAGTAGAGCTGACTTTGACGGCTCCCAAAGTAAAGGGAAAGACCGTGATTGGCTTCCATCTCGTCGTTATCGGTGAAGGAGCCCCCACCTGTGATGTTCCATTTTCGAATGGTATCTAGGACAATTTCTTTGGCGTAGAGCTTATCAATGAGCTTGGGAATCTGGATATGTTCCTCCTCGTGTCCATAGCCTTTATAGAGCTCGTCTAGGGCGATATCAAGGCGTTTTACCCTGACATCTTCGTAGGCATAGAGAATAGTTTGAAGAAAGGTCTGCCAAGAAATCCCCTTGTGTTCTAGGAGGAGTTCCATCTCCCGACAGCCTTGACCAGAGAGTTGGAGACACGTTTGGTAGTTATTAGTGGCAGACTTATCAAAGAAATCGAAAATCCAAATGTTTCCTCGTTGCCATAAGTGGGTATAATTCATGAGCCGTGTTTCTTGGTCAGTAAATTCGCTTAAGTGACAAAAAAGAAAGTTCTCACAGAAAGTTTCTAAATCTCGTAGACTAGGGAAGGTTAGTCGCAAGTAGTCGATGTGAGCCCTGAGATTGTTTTTGTGACACTCTTGATAATAACCGAGTTTTTCTTTGAGTTCTCGGAACTTGTCAATGGTGAGACCTCTTTCCCCTGCTTCATAGGAGCGGTAAGTTCTTATCGGTAAGCCAACGGCTTGTGCAAAGGCTTTTTGGCTGAGGCCTGTTTGTTTTCTGAAGTTTTTGATCTGAAAGGGACTTATTTTAGTCATTCATGGGAATACCTCCTTTTGACTAAGTGACACACTTTTTGGACCAAAGTGACACACTTTCTAAATCTTGAGATCCCAACTCCCACAAGGAATGAGGAGGGGTGGACGTGGCACTTTGGCCAAATGTAACCCCCCTATTAGAAATCGGGGGTTGAAGTCTCATCATGGCCTAGGAACTTCGGGCTACGGTCTGCGCCTGACCTGTGGTCAGGCTTGCCCTTGCCCTTGTCCTAGCCCATGATGACTAAGCGTCGCTTCAACGGCTTTTGGATAAGATTTGCGTCCTCCCTCCTCAAAGTGGATAAGACTTTCAAGAAGAAGTTCTTCTTGAAAAGGATTGACTAGAATGGCAGATTCCGTCCGTTCAAAAACAATCCCCTGTTCTTGCAAGAGATAGATAATCTTTCGAAGCGTCGCCATTTTGAGGTCTTGTTCCTCCGCAAATTCCTTTAGAGGTCGTAGACTAGTATCAGTGTTTAGAGCCTCTTCCTCCTCTATTGGTTCAATCCTTTCTGGTTGTAAAAGCCTTTCTCCAAAGACCTCAAATTCTTCGCCATTATATTCCATAATAGGGATTTTTGCGTAGGCGTCATAGAAAGAGAAGCCTTGGTCGAGTGGTACGTAAGGGGAGAAGAATTCGCCAGCCAAGTCTCCGTTATTAGCGATATAGCCTCTACCTTTAACTTTGACCCCATTGATTTCATCGAGCTTTTTAAACTCTTTGGTTTTGTTTGCATCTCCAAACATCATATCGTAACCTGTTGATTCCAAGTGGCCAACTGAGAGACGCTTCATAAAGTTATCTCGAAGAGCTGTCTTGATAAACTCACCGTCAGGTCGTTGCATGGCAAAGATGATAAAGACACCAGCTTGACGGCCCTCTAGGACGAGCTGAGAGAGGTATTCCATGAGTTCTGACTGTAGACTATAATCACGGTCAATCTTGGCCATAAGAGCTGCCCACTCGTCGACGAGGATGAATTTGGGTGTCATACCGTAGTGTGTAAAGTTCTTCCCAGCTTGAAATTTGGGTGAGTTAGACATGAGCTCGTAGCGTTTTTCCATGAAGGCGACGTTCTCTTTAAAACATTGGATGATATCTTCTTTGCTTGTATAGACACGACCATGAAAGACGGGAATCTTTTTGAGACCAGCCAGGTCAGAGTTCTTTGGGTCACAGATATCCACAAAGCCAATTTTCGCGAGTGCATAGATAATGGTCATGAGAACAACAGTTTTACCACCACCAGTTCCCCCACCAATAAGCAGGTGAGGCTCTTCAATATAATCCCAAGTGACGTCTGTCATAAGTTGGAGTTTAGAGCCCTTTACCTCGACCTCATTAATGGTGATACGACTATCAATGCGGTTGATGGCAATGTCATAGGTGATAAACCGTTTATCAAAGGTTTTATTACGAAAGTCCCCATTAAACATGACTTCAAGGGTAGACCCAAGATTGAGAAAACGGTCCTGAAATTTATTGCCTTCTAGGATGAAACGGACTTCAATCTTGTAGCGAGACTGTTTCAAGTACACCTGGGGAAGGACAATCTTTTCAATTGTTTTGTTTTCACGTCTGATATTTTTAATCAAATAGAGGTTATTTTCTATCAAGAAGCGAGACAAAATCCGTAGGCTGTTGAGCTTTTGAAAGAAGACGATTTTCTCGTAACACATGCGATTTAGTAGGTAAGCGACCAAGCAAGAAGCAACAAGGACACCCCCGATAAGGTAAACTTGTGGCAAGGGATGGTCCTTCAATTCTTCTAGATTGACATAGCAATAATGTCCAATAGCTAACAAAGAAGGGAACCACCAGATAAACCAGGTGATTCCCCTAATATGACGATAAAAGGCTCTAACTCTTATCCCACGATAGGTAAAGAGCTTCATAGTGCATCACCTCCTAATTATCCTTCTTGTTGTCTAGTGGTTTGTTTTCCTTAAGAGGTGTTCCTCCATTCTTTTTCTTGATTTTAGAAGCAAAGAGCTTGTAAATATCATTACGGTTAACGTGCGTATGGGTAATGACAATATCTTCAAGTTCAACTTCTTCTCGATATTTAATCCCTAAGTCTTCAATTTCAGACTGAGCCATATCAGCAATGGTGAAAAAGAGGGTTTCATGCTGGACAGAAGAGTGAATTGCCACCACAATCCCACGGATTTCTCCAGTGTTAACTTGGACAAATGAACCATCAGGATTGCGTTGGGTACGGTCTTCTTCAAAGATGATATCAGGTCCTTCAATGCCACGGAAAGATAGTCTTCCAAGAACTTCAGGCACGTTTAGACCATCTGTAATGACACGATAGGTCTTGTCCGCAATTTGTAGTTTTTCTCCGTAGTTTAATCCAATTTTAGCCATATGTATTTCTCCTTTACTTTCTTATTTTTTGATGACCAATTTTTCCGCAAAGACATTGAGGGCTGGGGCAACTGAGTTGCCGTTTAGAGCCGTATCTGAGAGAAAAATCGGGTTGATAGCTTCTACAAGAGCATCTTCTGGGAAAACAGTGGTAGAAGCAGGGGTAATGACGTGAAAAGCACCGTGCTTTTCGCTATTAAGAATATGGCGTTGGTATTTGCCTTCTTTACCAAAGATAAAGCGAGGGGCGTTCCCTAATTTTTCATAGTAAGCAGGGCCGATAAAATCTGGTTTCATAACAAGTGTTTCTGGAATCATAGAATTTTCCTTTCTAAATTTAAGCAAAAGAAAAAGAGTTAAGCCAATTGCTTCACTCTTGAATAATAGTGGGTAAATAGTTTACGTTTAAACTGTCGACTATAGAACTGAATATCACCACTAGGATAGTTATTCTTACGAGCTTCTTGGACTAAATGATCGAGGTCAAGAAGAGCTTGTGCATAGAGTTTAGCTTGTAGTTTAGGTGAGTAGCTAAACATACCATAGGTGAATTCATAGTTATCATAGAGACGTTTACATTGTAGTGCGAAAAAAGTTAGTCATAATTTCTCCTTTATTGTAAGCGTAAAAAAGCTACTAAGACATAAGGAAAACTTAGTAGCTTGAGAGTAAGTCTATCTCAAAAGATAGACAGCAGTAAAGAAAAGTTGTTTGGTTGGAAAGAACCCTCTTTCCACGGTGGCAACGTTTAGCAAGGTGCTTTGCGTCAATTACCATCGCTTGCCCGGCCAATCTCTTTAGGTAGTCCTTGTCACACCCAAGGGATTCTCTTACGCAATCTTGCGCAACCAGTTCACTTTACTATTCGGCAAAAGTGCTAATGGTCCGAAATGCGTGGAAGCCCACAAAATACTTGTTTTTATCTTCACTTCAACCACAAACGGACTTGACTTTACTTATCAAAACAATTACAATAAAGGTACGAAGTTTAGTGTAGTTTGATAGTCAGTCCTCTGGTTGTCAGACGCACTTTTTATTTAATTGTCAATGATCTCACTCTGATAGTGATTATTATTTTTTCTTTAAAATATCGCTATCAGCTATATCTATATAATATCGCTGTAGGCGATATTTGTCAAGAGGTTAATTGAAAAAAGTTAAAAATATTTTTTGAGGTTTAAAATGGAATTTTCGGAACGCTTAAAAGAGCTAAGGAAACAAGCTCACCTGACACAAGTTGAACTAGCTAGTAAATTGGGAATAGTACAGTCTTCTTATGCAGACTGGGAAAGAGGGAAGAAAAAACCAACCCAAGAAAATTTAGTCAAGATTGCACAGATTTTAAATGTATCTGTAGACTATTTAGTTGGTAATTCAGAAGAAAAAGCAGATGAACTAGATAATATTGAATTTCTTTTCCGTATGAATTCAAATGGTCTAACTAAAGAAGAAAAGATTATTTTCAGGAAAGAGTTAATTGAATTTATGGAAGAACGGAAGAAAGCTTTTTTGAATAGGAAGTGATATTTTATGATGGAAAAGATTGATCAGGATTTTGTTCGTAGTAAGATTAATAATATAAATGGCATTGTTCATGTGGAGATAAAAGAAAGTTTTTTACTTGATGTAGTTGAATTACTTAATGTTAATATCATAAAGTTAGATCAGTTCATTGAAGAATACGTGGATTTGATTGTGAAAGTAAATCAAGAAATATTAAAAAACCAATTATTACCCGAGGAAAAAAGGGAAAAATTTCCCATCTATAAAAAGTATAAAAATAAACTAGAATTCGAATTAGATGAGAATGTTTTTAATTTTGAATTCTATTTTGATTATAACAATTTGAAATTAGTGGTAATTCATTTTGATAAGCTGGTAAAAGAAAATCTAATAACAGAATGGAGAGATATTTTTGCTTCAATCGCTATGATTTTTATTCTTATGGGATATTTTATTTGTGGGAAATCTAAAGATCTACAAGTATATCCTCTGCTTATTCTGTTTATTTTAAATTTTTCTCATATAATACTATTCCTAATATTAAAGTTTAACAAACAAGTAACTAATACAAATTATAAAGTGATATGGGTCAATAAGGATTCTTCTTTAGATTTATTTAGAAAATTGTTCAGAAATCGTAGTGTTCCCGATAAATATATAGTGTATTTCTTTCTTAATTGGTTGAATATATGGTTGTTTGCTTTACTTATACTCTCAATACCGAATCCAAAAGATAAGTTTTATGCGATTGTGATGCCTTTAGTGATCGTGTTTGTTTTATATATAGCGGTTAAAGCATTGGGTTATCTTTTAAGAATATTTAACTTAAACTATTGGAAGACATCTTTACTTACTTCTATTATTTTATTAATTGGTTTCATTGGTAAAGAATATTGGCCATTTGTGGCTCTTGTATTTGTAATAGTAAACCAAGTTTTATCTAAAGATTTATTATACTTGGCAACAAATATAAATTTATCAAGGAAGGAAGGACTTGAACATTATCTGAGTACTTTTGAAGGACGTGAAAATGAAATAAGATTAAGATTCCGGATAAATGTAGTAATTGCATTGCTATATTTGTTCTTGATCATATTCAACGAATCAAAATTTTTAAAACCTCTATTACTGTTTACAATTTCTAACTTTCCTCAAAATGATTTAACAAATTATCTATTGACAGGTGTTGAGCGAATTATTGTATTAGCCTTAATCTATATGGTATTAAAATCTTCAAAATTTAGGTTTAATCAACATAAAGATGAGATTCAGATTCTAATAAATTATGTGGCAAGTAAATTATATAAAAATACAGAAAAATCAATTCCAATTTTTAAAGATGCATTGCAACTTCATGAAAAAGAAAAAATAGAGCCCTCTGAGTTAATTAATAATCTGTCAATTTTACCATCGGATATAAAAGTATATTGGATTAAGGAGCCTAACTGGGATTCTGAAGAGAATACATTAGAAACAGAAGTTGGGGTTGTGTACTCCGATCGAAGTTTATATACACATAAATGTACTCTCTATAAGGACTCTAAATCAAACTAAAATAGTGGACACTCGTCCACTTATTTTACACAAAAAACTCAACCTAATTGGTTTAGTTGTGTAGTTTATACCTATAAGGAGGTATTATTTTTTGGATGAATTGTATACAAGAATAAGTAAGTTTACAAAACACGTGTTATACCAGTATATGAAAGATCATGATATTTCATTACTAAACTATAATTTCAATTACTTCTTTCAACATTATATTAAAAAATGTCAGATTCAAGTGATTAGTCACCATTTCTCAAATCATAAAATTGAAGGTTTAACAGTGGTTGATGAGTTAGGCACAAGTTTTTCCTATGAAAGGGATAATCCTATTGTAAAGCAAAATTTTACTCTATGTCATGAACTGGGACATTTCATTCTTAAGCATGAAGGTAATTATTTTACAGAATCTATTGACAATCAGGAGAGCCTACTAGAGCGAGAAGCGAATATCTTTTCGGCTATAGTATTGATGCCAGATGTTGTTCTGTTATCAAAAATATACTATAGTTGCGATACCTTTCATCAAGTGCAAAATAGTCTCGAAGTTTCAAAACAGGCTTTATTTTTTCGTCTTTTGGACTTGCTACGGGAATATTATTCTGATAATGATAGTGAAATCAAACAAGCAGTTGAGACTTATATTGAAGGAAATAACGCCTCTATTTATCGTTTGTTTCATGATATTAGAGAACAAATTATAGAGGAGTTCCATCAGTTTCAACCTTCCCTTATTAATCAGGTTAAGCAGAGAGTGAGTAAACTAGGTTTTACAACTAGTCAAGAATATCCAGATTTATTGAATCAAGATAACTGGAAAGCAATCAAGGAAGAAAATAGTAATTTAAAAACGTGGCTTATTTATAATAAAGGGAAGTCGATTGCGTATGTTTGGGATAAAGAAAAACTCTCAGATGAAGAGGCAAGAAAAAAGGCAGAAATGCAGTTACTATTAATGTGAGGTGAACCATGTATCAACCAGAAAAACTAAAAGCTCGTAGAAAAGAGCTAAAAATGACTCAAAAAGATATTGCAGATCAATTAGGAATCAGCTATCAAGCCTATTCTGCATGGGAACGTGGAGTAAAAGCACCATCTAAAGATAAAGTAAAACAGTTGGAAAAAATACTTAGAGTACCAAAGGGATATTTTACAGAAACTGAGATTGTTCGTCTGTATAATACATTGTCGAATAAAGGTAAAAAGCAAGTAGTAGAATATGCACGTCACTTGGTACAAAAAGAGAAAACTCAACAAGTAATATCAGTTTCAGAAAATCTCTATGAATATCATGTTTACGAAAAAATGTCTGCTGGTATTGGGGCGTCAGTTTATGATGATCGAAACTACGACACTGTTTATTTTGATGAAGAACTAGCTCATGATTTTGCCTCGTGGGTATCTGGTGATTCTATGGAGCCTAAATATCAAAATGGTTCAGTAGCTCTTATCCGTGAGACAGGATTTGATTATGATGGAGCAGTATATGCTGTAGTATGTAATAGTCAAACCTATATTAAACGAGTTTACCGTGAAGAAGAGGGTTTACGCTTAGTTTCGATTAATCCAAGATATGATGATATCTTTATCTCCTATGATGAAGATCCACGAGTGGTAGGTGTCATTGTTGGGAATTTCAGGCCTTTGGAGAGATAGCTTATGAGCTATTTTGATTATTCATGAGAAACAAAGTCTAATAATGCACTTAAAGATATTAGGCGATTATTTCTAAATGGAATTAGCTTATGAAAACTTTCTAAATTTAAAGCAATTGTAAGTGTGATATGTTATTTTTTGATAAAATAAAAAGTAAATCTGCAAACGAGAAAAATAGTGAAGTTGGTGAGGAAATGAAGAAATGGGTGGAAATTCAATACTAAATAAGGCTAAACATTCAGAAAATACAGATGAATGGTACACAGATAGAAAAACAATAGAAAAAGAAGTGATCAATTATAAGCAACAACTTATAGGTAAAGTTGTGTTATGTAACTGTGATAATCCCTATAAATCAGAATTTGTAAAATACTTCGTAAAGAATTTTGACAAATTAGGTTTGAAAAAACTAATTAGTACGTCTTATTCAGGAAATAATCAACTTAATCTTTTTGATGAAGATATAAACGAAAATACTGCTTATGTCTTTGAACTTGAAACTTATCCTTTTGAAACAGATGAAGTAACTTATGACGAAGTAGATGAGTACTTGCATAATACAGCAAACATCAACTATTTGAAAGGAAATGGAGATTTTAAAAGTGAAGAATGCATAGAGTACTTGAAACAATCCGATATTGTCATAACAAATCCTCCATTTTCTGAATTTAAAAATCTATTCTCATTACTAGAAATATATGACAAAGATTATCTCCTAATAAGTAATCAAAATGCAATTACTTATAAAGAAATATTTCCAAGTATAAAAAATGGTACAAGCCGTGTAGGTTATCATTTCGGGGATATGGCTTTTAAGGTCCCGAAGGAGACTCCACCAAGGAAAACAAGATTCTGGGTTGATGAATCTGGACAGAAATGGAGAAGTCTAGGTAATGCAATGTGGTTAACTAGCTTAGAAGTTAAGAAAAGTCTTAAAAAACTGCATTTAAAAAGTAGATATAAGGAAGAAGCGTACCCTAAATATGATCAATTTGATGCGATACATGTTAGAAAAGTTGCAGAGATCCCAGTGGATTATGATGGTATTATGGGGGTTCCACTAACCTATCTAAAGTACCATAACGAGGAAGTATTTGAAATAGTAGGTGAAGCAAACCATGGTTCTGATAATGAATATGACTTGTTTAAACCAAGTATCAATGGAAAGGATACATTTAAGAGAATTTTGATTCGAAAGAGAAAAAAAGAAAAAGCAAAATTTAGAATATTAGATTTATTTTGTGGTGCGGGAGGTATGTCATACGGACTACACAAAAACCCAAATTTTGAGACTAAGGTAGCACTTGATATCAATGAAAAATTGGCCCAAACTTTTAAAGCTAATATGCCAGATACAAAAGTAATTATTGGTGATATCAGAGAGCTTTCGGTAAAAGAAGAAATTATAGAACTGTCAAAACAAAATGATATAAATATGATTGTAGGTGGCCCTCCTTGCCAAGGCTTTTCATTAAAGGGTAAAAAGTTAGGCCTAGAGGATCCTAGAAATTTTTTATTTGTGGAGTATTTAAAAATTGTTCAGGAGCTCCAACCTCAAATTTTTCTGATTGAGAATGTAAAGAATTTGATGTCAACTTCACAGGGGTGGTTTAAAAATCAAATTATCCAAGAGATAACTCAAATGGGCTATTATGTAGAAGTAGATGTACTAAAAGCTAGTAATTACGGAGTGCCTCAAAATAGGGAAAGGGTATTCTTTATTTGTAGTAAAGAAAAGAAAATTAGCTTACCTACTCCTAGAAAGGGCACCTCATACGTAACTGTAAGAGAAGCGATAGGAGATTTAGCTTACCTGAATTCAAATGAAGGAGAGTTCGAACAAGAGTATGTGACGACTGCTCATAGCTCGTATCAAAAAATGATGAGGAAGTGTAGCGTTAAATTATTTAACCATAAGGCTTCAAATCATTCTAAGATTGCCATAGAAAAATTGAGTATGATTCCTCCAGAAAAAGGAAAGGAGTGCCTTCCAAAAGAGTTGCATGGGAAACAAAAGTTTAACTCAACTTGGGGGAGATTGGTCTGGGATGAGCCGTCACCAACTATTGATACTCGGTTTGATGCTGCTTCCAATGGCAAAAATAATCATCCTTTTTTAAACCGATCCATTACTGCGAGGGAGGCTGCACGTCTCCAATCTTTTGATGATAAATTTATTTTTTATGGGAATAAAGTAGATATTAGAACTCAAATTGGAAATGCAGTACCCCCTCTTTTAGCAAAAGCAATTGCTGATCAAATTGAAAACGAATATTTAAATTAAGGAGATAATACATGAATGCACAGATGGCATATCTTTTAGGTATGGTTTTAGGAAACGGGGAAATTCAAAGGAATGCTACGGAAACAACAATAACGATTGAGATTCCTCACAAGAATTTACAAGATGATGAAGGATTGGAAGTGTCAATCTATGTAAAAAGTAGTTTAGCAGACATAAGAAACGTTATTGAACCTTTGATTGGAAATACATTACCAATCACTCAAACTGATAGAGCTACTCAAATTTCTTTTACTAAGTCTAATGAAGATTATACAATGCGAGAGATTGTAAGGTTTATTGGTGGTGGAGTGCATCATTCTACCATGAAGATGAATGATGAGTTATTTAGGATATCGCCTGATGAAAAGAAAGAATTATTGAGAGGGGTTGCAGATGTTACAGGTTATATACGTAGAAGTAATATGGCCTATGGTCAAGAGGGGATGCATAGGGTTTATATTGAAATACCGGGGAATTGGCAATTTGTAATTGATGTAGCTAATATGTTAAAATCTTTAGACATTCCTGTGCAAACAATTGATTTTGGTCATCCTAATTTTCGAGATTCAAACTTAAAAAAATATAATGAAGGAAAACATAACTACTGGCAAAAGGAGCATCAAGTTAAGATTTTCGCTAATGAATTTTTACCAATAGGATTTAATATTGTACATAAGCAAAGAGCTCTTCAGAATTATGCAGAAGAATTATTGGATTATGTGGATGAGAATAAAACACATAAGTTTTATTGGGAAAAACAAGTTAGAATAAGAAAAAAACCTATTCATCCTATGGAAAACTCTGAGAGATTACCAGACATCATAAGAGGTAAACATTTTGATTCTTGGACGCAACTTGCGGAGATTCTAGGATATGGTAAATAATGTAAGAAAAGAAGAAGAGCTATACCCAGATATGCGTAATTGGCTATCTTCTTATTTGAGTAATAAATATAAAAAAAATGAATGTGAAACGATAGTAGTTGACTGTCACTCTATTTATCTTGATTCTGTTCTTGAGCAGTATGATGTTATTCAATATTTCCCACAAACTGTAGGGTTGAAAATTCAAATAGATGTTTTAGGAATTGTAAAATGGAAGAATCAAGCGAAAATCTTCTTTATTGAAGCTAAAAAAACAGCCTTAACCCTTCAGAATCTAGGTCAATTGCAAATATATTGTAAATTGTGCAATCCTGAGGAAGCATTTTTGTTATCATCAAAAAATCTCGGAGCACTAGAAAAAGTTATTATTCATTTAAATAGAGAAGATATTCTTGATTTTGGTTCTGGGAAAACAATCAAAAAAATAAATGTCGCAAAATGGGATATTAGTAGAAAAACAATTTCACAAGAATCAAGATTACCCAAGATTTAAAAAGTAGCGTAGTTGAGCAATCTCTATGAAGACCATAAAATGTTTATAAGTCCTTGAAATATTTACTAGAAGTATTTTAATTAAGTATGATAAATATAACTTTTTAAGATTAACTAAGAACACGGGCTATAAAAGGCAAGTTTTTAGAATAAGATAGTGTTTAAATTGAAGTGCTGTAAAATAATATTATATTTGACTAAACAAGAAAAAACGCTAATTTAATAGCGTTTTTTCTTTTGCAGAAGTTATATTTAAAAATTGCATAATTCTTTTATTATGGAATTTCTATTCAATATAGCTCGTCTTTACTAGGCTCAATAATATCAGTATAAAAGTTTTCGACTTGAGATATCAAGTAAGGTTTGGAAGCATCAGGTGTATGTATTAATAGCTCATTGAATGAGTTGAGAGATGTTACATCATTTATAGAAATGTTAAAAGCTTTAGACTTACAAAGTGCCATCATTTCATCTCCAAAATGTCTTATTTTTTCAGTATTTTGATTATTAAAAATATTCTTTTGAATCAAAATTTCAAAGTTTTTGATGAATTCATAAAGATTTTCGTATTGTTCTTCTAGATTTGGCATTGTGTATCCTTCCTACCTATGGATATATAGCTTAATAGCTTAATTATAAAGTTAGCTACCACTTTTATAGTATTCACGTTTTATACCTGAGATATTGACTATGATAGCACCATCTTTGGTTTGATAGTTTATAGTTGAATTTGTAACATTAGTACCTAATAATTTAAATGTACTATTTTTTCTATTACCTGTAAAATTTTCAGCTTAACCATGATCGATAATACCTTTATCTTCTTTTAATATTCACCATCTAGAGACCTGATTTGTAAAGAATGGCAAGCAACTAAAATAATAGAGCTTATAGAAATAGAAACAGAATAACAGTTTTTTTATTTTATATCCCCGCAAACCGAGAATATTTTATCATATTTAATATAAATGTATCTCTATAAGAGAAAAGTCGAGTGAAACATACTTTTAAGATATTTTTACAAGGATAGAAAAAATATCTTAAAAGTGGTACAATATTCGAAAATATAAAGAATTTAGAATTTATACTGAGGATTAAAATTATGGTAAGTAAAGCCATTGTCTCACAGCAAGATATCATGAATTTTCTAGATGATTCATATAAAAAAATATTAAATGGCGTTCCTATGGTTAGTAAGCCAATCGATAGTTTTGCAGATGATTATTTAAGTAAATATGATTCCAAAGAAAAAGCTTGCAAAGAAATGTTAAACAAACAAATGATAAAATGTACCACGTCAGGAGTTGTTAGTGGATTAGGAGGTATTATTACTTTGCCAGTAGCAGTACCTGCCAATATTGCGAATGTATTATATGTGCAGATGCGTATGATAGCTTGTTGTGCATATATGGCGGGGTATGATTTAAAAAGCGATCAAACCCAGACATTAGTTTATGCTTGTTTAGCTGGTGTTGCAGTCAATCAGATATTAAAGAAGGCTGGAATTAAGCTAGGAGAAAAAGTAGCAATAAAGATGGTGGAGAAAATCCCTGGGAAAGTACTTATCTCGATTAATAAGAAAATCGGTTTCAGATTAATTACTAAATTTGGAAATACAGGGATTGTTAATTTAGGGAAATTAGTTCCAGGTGTAGGAGCTGTAGTTGGTGGAGGTTTAGACTATTTAGAAACAAAAATTATTGCAGAAAGAGCATATAAATGGTTTTTTGAAAATAATTTTGATGAAAAAAATAGTAATATAGAAACAAAGAAATTACAGAATTAAGAAATCATCTTCACTACAAAGATTCTTAGGATGAAAAAATACTTTAAATATTTTACTTAGCCAAAATAGTTGGCGAAATAAAATATTCAAGGCATTTCGAATTTACTATACGAGATGCTTTTTTGTGTTTATGTTTATGTGATTTCGTTCTAAAAGGTACTAATAACAATAAGCGCGACATTTCATTTGTGTATTTTCTAGTTTTTCCGTAATAAGAAATAGTAGTTAGAGAGTTTCTAAAGGAGTTTACAATTATGGGTACTGTTATATACAGAACAAAACAATTCGCACCCTACGCTAAGTACAGTAAATATTGGAATGAGTATACTCAGGAAAGAGATGAAGTTATTAAATATGTTTATAATAAAGTTAAGTATCCAGATCGTGAATTAAGAAATACGATAACCCATCACGAAAAAGATAGATGGACAATAGGAGATGACGATTTCCCTGATTGGTTATATCAATATGTACATTCTTACGGATTATCTAGCGAAGGTAAGAGAATTGTAAAACAATGGAGAGTGAAGAAATACCTTTCTGATATAGAAAGCCATAAGGAACAGGGACACTATGTTGATGAAGAACAGAAACTAGTTGTTACTAACCATGAGGTCAAAATTTTTAACGAGTCTACAGAAATCCCTCAGTGGATGGATATCACTGGATTAGTGAAAAAAGCATATAATCGAACTCGAATTTCACCTAAATTTATGGAATCTGTGAGAAATAAATTCGAAGATGGTGAGATAAATTATGACAAATTACAGTCGATGGCTACTAAAAATGAAGTAATAAAGAAACAAAGAGAAAAAGAAAAAAAAGAGAAAGAAGAAGCTGAAATATTTGGCCGACTATTTGTAAAACTTCGCAAGAATTTGGTTGAAGTAAAGTCTAAACTAAGCCAAGAAGCAAGTGAAGATATTGATTTTCTTATTGGATTAATAGATGAATCAGAGATAAGTCGTACTAGTTATTATTATTTATATAAAGAGGCTCAGGAGATTATTTTAAAGGGAAAAGATGGACAGTGAAATGGACTACGTGGCTAGAATACATTTAAAGAGAAATAATGATAATGTTAGAAAAGAATTAATTGATTTTTGTTTAAATGGTTCTAAACAGTATCTAGCACTTGGCTGGAGTAGATTAAGTAGTGATATTAAAAAAGATGATTTTCAAGGATACTACAATCGAATAAAAGAAGAGAGAGGTAGAGCAAACTCTGCAATAAATGTTTTTAGAGATACAAAGGCTGATGATCTATTTTGGACACGAGACTTAAATGGAAATTATTGGATTTGTAGGGTAAGGTCACAAGTTGAGGTAGTATGTGATGAGTACTTGGATATTGGAGCAATCATACCTGTAGAGGCTTATAATATTGGAATGCAAGTTCCAGGTCAAATCAAATCTTCTTTCAATAGACCTCGAGGAGGAACAGTTGAAAGAATTCATGATGAAATAATAATAGAATACTCAAAGAAGATTTTCAATCAGATGTCAAAGAGTGAATTTTATAAGGTTATTCCATTTGAGGGCAGTCTTCTAGATAATTTACCAGATTTTGATTTAGAGGAACTTGTTATTTCCTATCTCCAAATAAAAGAAAACTACTATGTTCTATCCAATTCAATTGCAAATAAATCTACTACTATTAAGATCGAGTGTGAAATGATTTCGAGGGATGTTGATAACCCTAGAAAAGCAGTAGTTCAAGTGAAGGGGAGAAAAGCAAAAGAACTTGATGCATTAGAGTTTAAACAATATGTTGAGAAAGGATATATAGTCTATCTATATGCACCACTAGTAATTAATCTAGATCAGCTTAAGAATGTAGTTCGGATAAGAGATAAAGACTTATTGGATTTCTATAAGAACAATAAGTCGATTCTTCCAGCATCTATTACTCAATGGGAAGACTTGTTTATTGATGTTATATAATGAATAAGGAGACATCACCTTTAATTAAAAAAAGGTAGAGTAAAAGGTAGAGTTTGAATTGAAATACAGTGCAATATACTGCATTTTGCAAAAAGAAAAAACGCTTGAAATCAGCGTTTTTCTTTTGTATTGATTCGTATTGAAACCTTATTTAACTTCAGTAAAGATAACGTTATGTTAGTAAATATTTCTCTGATTAACATTTTCTATGGTATTAGTTCTACGAGTTAATTCATCAAGTAAAGAAATGTGAACAGATTCTTGAATTTTCCTCCAAAAAATTAGGGTAACTAAAAGTAAATTTCAATAGCAGGTACATGTAATAGTTTGCTTTGTAAAGTAGATCACAAAGAAGTCTCTTGTTACAATGTTCAGGTGGCCTGTAACAACATAGAATGGAGTATTGGATTATGGATGAATAATTTTCTATTTTAACAATTAATGAATTGTTTTTATTTTGAAAAAAATAGTAGAAAAATATTGACAGATTCAAAATAACATGATATATTGAGGCTGAAGGAATTAATTTTCTGACCTTTCTAATAATTTATAACCCTCTTATCATATTATGGATAAAAGATTAGCTTATACAAAAGAATAGATTAGAGTAATATTAATTAGATCTGAAAATTATCCTACCCATTTGTAAAAAAGGAGAGCGTTATGTTAGGAGAATTGAGAGCTGAAACTAAACCCCATGCTACCTGTTTGATTCTAGTTGATACCTCAGGCTCTATGGCTGGTGAAAAAATTGATAGTGTAAACAGAGGTATTAGAACTTTTTTAGAACAACTTAACAATGATGAGAGGTCTAGAGATACAGTTGATGTAGCTATTGTGAAGTTTGATTCAACTGTATCGGTTGTACAAGAGTTTATGCCAGCTTCCGCTGTTAAAGAACTACCGTCTCTGTCTTCAGGTGGTGCTACTGCTATGGGGCAAGGATTGGAAAAAGCTATTGATATGGTTTTAGAACGTAAAAACCTTTATAACAGTCAGGGAATAGAGTCTTATATTCCATGGATTGTAATGTTTACTGATGGTGAACCAACTGATGACATTTTAAGAGCTAAGCAACGACTGGATGCAGAGAATGCAAAAAGCTCTTCTGGGCGTGGAAGAATTCAACTCTGGGCTTTAGCGGTTGAGGGAGCCGATTATGATACACTTAAGTCTCTAACAAAGCGTGTTCTATATGTAACCGAAAACGATTACACTAAGATTTTTGATTGGACACGTAAGAGTTTGGCGATTATTTCAGTGTCTCGAGTGGGAGAAGTGCCGGACTTACCTTCGCTTGAAGGAACTGGTGCACAAACGAATTTGCCTTCTGACTGGATGTAAAGTTATATTAATGGTTGTTATTTCCGAACAGTTTGTTTCAAAAAAGTCTAGATTTATTGTGGCAAATGATAGTCAGTAGGATGTTGATTATAGTCTATTTTAAAGCGTTACTTAGAAAACGACTATGTTATGATACCTATGATAATTTAAATAATTGATGGATAAAACAATAAATTTGATTACTAGTTTTATATGATATTTTGGAGGTTATTATGTCAAAGATTTGTTCTATTATTGTTGGCTTCTTTTGGTATTGTAAAAATTGTGGATACGAATGGTCAGGCTCCTCAAGTACTACAAATTGTCCACGATGCCAATCAAAATTATAAAATCAAATATCACATACTTTATGTTCGATATTTATTCCAAATATTTCTTTAATTATTTGGACTGGATGTAAGTCCAGTCCTATTTTTTATTTATGAGATAAAGGGGAAAATTTAAATGATTTTTACTTACGGTACCTCTCTTCAAGGAGTTGATCATAAGCGGTTGAATATACCTTGTCAAGACGCTCATCGTATAAAAACTCTTCCTAATGGTTGGGTTATAGCTGCAGTTGCTGATGGTGTGGGTTCCGCATTATATTCCGAATATGGTTCTAAGGTAGCAGTAGACACTGTAATAAATTTTTGTGTTGATAATATGCCTTTTACTTGTGGAGTTGTTAGTGCTGAAAGCGATTTAATTCCATTACTGAGAGTAGCTTATAACAAAGCATATAAGAATATATGGGAATTGGCTGAGTCACAAGGTAATGACTTTAAAGACTATGATACAACTCTAGATGTTGTTATTTATAATGGCAATAATATTATTTATGGACATTGTAGTGATGGGGGGATTATCGCACTTAACGATAATGGTTATTATGATTGTGTAACTGAACGGATGAAGGGAGAAGATGGTGAGTCTATGATTCCACTTAGATTTCGTGAAAAGTGGGAGTTTGGTATTTACCAAAAATCATCATCATCTATTCTTCTTTTTACTGATGGAATTTATGATTTTGCAAGACAAGATTTTCTAGAAAAGAATTGGGAACATCCACTATATATCCCACTTCTAATAAGAATGTCTAATACTAATTTTTTACCTAAACGATCAGAATCATGGGAAGGTTATTTTGATAGTTTTACGGCAGAAAGTTTCTGGAAAGAACAAGTTTCTGATGATAGAACATTTGTTACTTTGATTAACTTGAATAAAACTAGTACACTAGTTGAGAGTAGCTATTATGAAGAACCTGACTGGGCAGAAATTATGAAGTTAGTAAATAAACGTTTATATGGTTTAGACCTAGATACTTCTTATACCGAAGAGGATTCTAACAATGAAAGTTTACTAACAGACAGCCCAGATAGTTTCAACTTAAATTCCAAAGATAAATCACCAAGTAGTGATTACTCTTTTGATAAGGACGCTACGAGACTGCAAGATATTTTGCAGACTGGTAATAATATTATTGATTCAGAAGTTGGAGAAACAGAAGAAACAGAAGAAACTAAAAGTAATATTTCTTTGAATTCTGAGGAATATAATAATATTTCAATTAATGAAGGTACTATGGATGAGTCTGAGAAAGAACCAGCTAAAACAAATATTTTTAATAAAATTACTGGTATTCTTAAAGGAGATTAATCATGGTTGTTTATCTAGGTCAAAGTGGTATTCGGTATCAGACACTGAATTCAATAGGTTCTGGTGGAGAAGGAGAAGTGTTTTCACTAGCTTCTCCTCATGATGATAAAGTACTCAAGGTTTATAAGGTTAACCGGCGTCCAAGAAATAAGGAGAGCATTAATAAGTTATTAGCATTAAGTAAATTTCACCCCAAAAATCCTTCTTTTTTTAATAATGTTGCTTGGATAAAAGATATCATATACGATAAGAATGAAATCAGTGCTATTGTGTTACAAAAAGCTGTGGGAAAAGAATTGTACTTTGTAAGTCCTGATAAAACTATAACTTGGGAAGAACGTCTAAATATAGCAAAGAATTTCTGTGGTATTGTATATTTTTTTCATAGTGAAAACCAAGTGATAGGTGATTTTAATGCTAACAATTTTTTAATTGATTTAAATACTTATTTTATAAAGATGGTTGATGTTGATTCTATACATTTTAAAGATGAAGATGGCAGAATTTACCGGTGTAATGTACTTGATCCAGATATTGCTCCTCCTGAATTACTTGGTGTTGATTATGGGAAAGCTCCTTTGCCAACATTTACTAAGCAGTCTGACTTATGGTGTTTGGCTATCCATATTTTTAAAATTTTAATGTGTGATTTTCACCCATTTGTGGCAAAAGTTTCTAATCAGAGTGGATCTCGAGCTACAAATAAAAGCAGTCGAGTAAGGGATGGAAAAACACCGTTTTTCAAAAAAGAGAAAGGAGAGGATGTTCCAGCAGATGCGCCTGAAACTGATTGGGTGTTTCCAACGACAACAATCGACTTATTTAAGAGAACGTTTTTAGATGGGCATTCGGATCCTTATAAGCGTGTCGGTGCAAAAGAATGGTTTGATGAACTGAATAAACTCTCTAAGAATATTAAAACATGTAAATTGAATAAATCTCATATTTATTATAGGGGAAAGAAGTCTTGTCCGTGGTGTAAATTAGATATTAAAACTGCTAAAAATACTAAATCTACAATAAAAACCATGGGAAATAATACATCTGTTACAACTATTAAAAATACTAACTCTGCAATAAAAACCATGGGAAATAATACATCTGTTACAACTACACATCCGACTCATTCTTTTTCAAGTGGACCTGTGAGGTCCGCCTTAACTGTTAGTCAGCAGCTACCGCAACTTCAGAAATATGAACTTTTTACTTTTGAGAAATTACGTACTTGGCTAATCATTACAGGACTAGTCTCTGTGTTTTTCGGTGGGGTATACAGTTTAAAATTAACTGAAGCACTTAGTTTAAATAACTTAATCATTTATTCAGTGAGGCTATTTTTTCCATACCTTCTGATTGGGGGTGGATTATGGATTCGCGATCAGCTAATAAGTTATCGTGTGACAAGCCGTGCATTTTTAATTAATATTACTTTTGTCATAGCTATTATTTTTATGAGAGCTGCTATTCAAACACCTAATGGAGATGTTTCTCCTTATTATTATTGGGATAATATACCTTGGATGCTTTTTGCTTGGTTCCTTGCTACTGGAGTTAATCGTTTAATAACTTTAGCGATTTCAAAGATTCCTAATTATCCTAATGCTGATACAAGACAAACTATCATGGATAATTTCTCACTTATCATAATGACTATTGGAACACTAGCTGCAGGGGTAGAATATATGGTATATTCAACAGGAGAAGCATTCTGGGGAAGAGGCTATATCCACTCAGTTCCGCCTTGGTTACATTTTATAGAGGATTTATTCTTTATAAAATTATTTTCTATTGAAAATAGTAGCATTTTTTTCACTATAGCAACTATAATTACCATTATTTTGGTTTTTATTCCTGACTATAGCTCAAAAATCCCAAGATGGGCTAAACTTGGATTACCAATAGTAGGAATTATTTTAGGATATCTATTAATTTCTAGCTATTTGATGGCAGTCCTCTCTATGATTTATCTACTTGGTATACTAGCTCTTATTTTCTTTATTGTTTGGGCAATTTTTGTATCTATTATGGGATAGAGGTGGCGTCATTATGTTTATTTGGAAAATATTAAAGGCTAGTTATTGGTTATCTCATAATTTAAATAATAATTTAAATAATAATTTTAATTCTCGATTAAATACTACAAGTTTGAAAGCTAAAACAACTGGATATATTTTATCAACTGATAGAGTTGGATATGATAAGGCTGGTTTAAAAGATTACTCATCACTTGCATTACCAAACGATTTTAGTAAATCAGAATTAAATAGCTTATCTAAGGGAGATATGGTCTTGGGTAAATTATTCAATCCAAGAATTCGTAGTGCTACTTTTTTTGGAAATTCGAGGTGCTACTATCCTTTTTCACTACCACAAGGTGAACTTTTTAAACACCTTCTTTTGATTGGACCTACGGGCTCTGGGAAAACTTATGGTATAGTAGTCCCTGCTATGGAGTCATTGACTCGAAAAGGCTTTCGAGTCATTGTTAATGATGTTAAAGGAGACATTCTTCAACTTTTCAGCGAATATAAGCAAGAAATGAAGATACAAACAAAAGTTAGAGTGAATGTATGGAACCCTTTTGATCGTTCTCCCCACTTCTTGGGAGGAATGCATGTACGGTGGAATCCATTAGACGAAATAAGAGATCCAAATATAGATACCAACCTTATTGAGAGTATTGTTCTAGCAATAGTTGGTTCTGATGAATCTGAAGGGGCAAATAATCGTTATTTTATTCTTCAAGATAAAACTATTTTGAGAGGAATGATCAAACTTATTAAACGAATTAAAAAGCAAGCCTCATTGAATGATATTTATGAGCTTTTATGTAATCAAAAGAAGTTATATAATTATCTGAGCCTGTATCCTATAACTGAGTTAGCAAACTTAACCCATCTAATGCCTCATGAATTTGATATTAAAGTTTCTGGGTTAATCAATAAACTCACTATATTTAATCGGCCAGAAGTGAGACGCTCTATGTCATCAAGTACTCACAATTTGGGACAGTTTCTTAATTTTGACGGATTACTTGTTATACATACTCCTCTTCAAGAAGGAGATGAGGCTTTCAAACTAAGTTCTTTATTCTTTAGTTTATTACGAGTTAAAATTTATGAACAAGGAAATAATAGAACAATTCCACAATATTGGGTAATCGATGAAGCTTCTAGAGTTGCTCCTAGGCTAGGTTTAGAAAATGATTTAGCAGTTCTTAGATCGTATAGAGTAGGTATCTTTTTGGCCATACAATCTATAACTCAATTGGGAAATAACTACCATCTCTACTCTTCAAATTGTCAAACTAAACTTGTGCTTCCTGGAGTAGATGATAAAACTGCTGAATATTTTTCCAAACTTTTAGGTGTGTGTCAATCAAGTATTATTTCTAAAACAAATAGTGGTAACAAAAATTATAGTTTTCAAAATTCAGTACAATTAAGACCTGTTTTAGAAACAACGGACATCATGTACTTTCCTAATGATTTTGGTAAATATAGTGCTTTGTTCTTCAATCCCAATTTAATCAAATCACCGATTCTTTTAGATTTTTTGAGAAAGAGAGAATAAGTCTATGAATAGAGATGACTTTTGCTATTGTAGTTCAGGAAAAAAATATAAAAATTGTCATGGCTTAATATGTTATTGTGGTTCAGGAAAAAAGTACAAAGATTGTCATGGTTTGATGTATGATTGTAATTCAGAGGGATTATTAACTGATTCTCTAGAATCGTCAATTAACCAATCTTCTATTTTAGAAACTAGATCTCCCAATATTCCAGAAGGATGGTAAATATATGGAAAATAGTGCAGAATATAAATATTTTACGACAGATAAGTGGAATAATTTAACTATAGAGCAACGTAAACAATTGCTAATGTTTGTTGAAAATCGTCAAGCTATAAAGCAAAATCGTTGCCCTATACCAATACAATTTCAAAAGATTGATGGTTTCGGAAGTTACTCAAGAAATTCTCAGATTTATGTGCTTAATGAGGATCTTTTAAAAAATAATATAAAAAGTACTGATTATTTAACTGGGAAAACAGAATATGAATTTAATAGTTTTGAAGCATTGGATACTATAATCCATGAAGGGTATCACAGAGAACAACATTTATTAGCAATGGGAAATCAGAGAGTAATGCCTCATCTAACAGGTTATAGACGGGAAAAATATAGAGAAAAAGTATGCGAAAATTTTTTGAATTATAGCACACCCAACTATAATTTAAAAGGAAGAGGTCTGACGAGTTTTCCAGAATACTACCTACAACCTCTTGAAATATCGGTTGTTATGAATACAACCTCTGATTTAATTTTTAATGATGCTTTATACCCTGATAAAGAATACCAATTTTTTTTAAATGAAAAAATTGATGAAGAGAAAAAGGTTAGGACAGAAGCATTAAGAGTTTACGGTCCTAACTATGAGAGAATACTAAGTGAGCTACGAGAGATTAGAGGTGTTAGACCCTATCAAGCAAGTCAAATAGAACATAGATATCGAGACATTGAGAGGAAATATGAGTTGGATAACCGCCAATCTTTAAGGAGGCGATGAGGGTATCAGGGAATGAGATTTCATGGCTTTAAATTATACAATTTATCACAATGACTCTGTCAATATTTTCGCTTGAATATTCAATAGAGTACATAACGTAAGCTAAAGAAATTTTCAAGCACATCAAAACAATAGGAAAAGATTTACAAATATTATGATGTTATTGTCCAATAGTTAAAGTTAGTATTATTTTTTGTAAATGATACTAGCTTTAATTATCTATCTACTATAGATTGTGAAAGGAAATATTATAAATGATAAGTTTTTTTAAAAATTTATTGTCTACAATGAGCGATTCAATTCTAATGTCTGTGAAACATCCAGAATTGTTCTTCTTATTAATTGTACACTCTTATTTTATCATACCCTATATAAGGGATATTCATCCTTTCCTTGTACCTATGGTACTTGCCATTACTTTGGTTGGTATTGATATTTACTTTATGGGAAATATATTTACTTATTTTAAAGAGATTTCACAGGTGCTTAGGTTATATATATTAAGGTATATAATGGCCATTTTAGTGATGATATTTACTATTTATCCTTTTGTTACTCATTATGCTTGGGTTAGCTTGTATTATTTTTTTAAATTGTTTGGGAAGATTCTTTATTCTGAAGATTATATGATTGTAGACTTACTTATGGTGATTTTCTGTCTTTTTATTTGTGATTTTATAGCAAAATGGATTCTTTTTAGGAAGAAAAATAAGATTAAACATGATATACTATGGTATTGTTTGGGATTTTTTATATTATTTATGTTATTTTCTCTATCAGTATTTTTTACATTTACAAGATCGTTTAGTCAATTTGAGATTTTTAAAATACCAGTTATTTTTTTCGTGGATTTGCAGTTGTGTTCACTACTCATATGGCAAAGATTATATTGTTTTTCGTTAAATGATTTTGTGTCAATTGATAAGAAACTATTTTCTTTTTCTTGAAGTTAAGAAAAATCCTATTAGTAGATTCGTGTAACTGTTTGAATAAAGATATGACTGTATTATTCTAGTGAAAACTGTGTACTCAAAGTATATTTTATAACCTTAATAAAACAAATTTGCCTTAATTTGGTCTACAAAAAGAGTCCATCCAAGCAAACCTATCCTGCTAATTCATGATAGAAAAGATTATTATAGAGTTTAGTAATAGAAATTAATGACTTGTAAATTGACTTCTTATCCTAAATCAAAAGGTGAATGAATAGCAAGCAGGAGATAAAGCAAATATAGTTTGATAGAATATATACCATAATACAAGAACAAATTTAATATTTGTAATTTAGAAATGTAATATAATTATTTGACTCACTTTCCCTTATTCAATAAAGCTTATACAAAGTTTTTGAAATAAACAAGTAGCAGGAAACTTCTAAATGTCGATATAATGTTATTTTAAAATCACTTGAAACAAAACCTGTTAAATCAGGTCTTACGATTTGTGGCAAATTCAATTCAATATTTTGCCTCAAATTAGCCACACTTTTTATAGAACTAAGAGGAATAATGAAGTTCTCTTCCTATTAATATGGCTGTTTGAAATCTTAAATATAGCGTTTTACGATGTAATAGGAAGTATGGCGAATAAATCAACTATGTTCAGCAAACAAAGCTTAATTAGCCTGTAAAAGCAAGGTCCTTTTCGGATCTTGTTTTTTTGTACTAAAATAATTAGTTAGTATCTGCGAATCAATCTGTGATTGAGAGCAATAGTTATGCAAAAAAGAGGTATTTTTATACCTCTTTTTGTTCACTCTTCAATTATGCTGTCACTGTCCATTTACTGTCCTATATTGTGTAAAATATATAAAAGTTGTTAAGTTTACTAGTAGTTAAATCCCTTAAAATCAGTATTTATGATGATAACAAGCCTAAAAAATTCTTGGAACAAGTTTTGCATGTCTATTATAACAGCAAATAATAAACTTTCGGGAAAATAGTTATTTTTCGGAAAGTCATATTTAGAAATTGAATGGTATTGGTCGAATATTTCTAGGAAGTCTGAGTGGATGATGTGGGGTTCCGTTTTTATTTTTTCTAAGACAATATAAATTGGGTACAAGATCCTTAATGATATTTTCCCTATTCATATACATACCATTATTTCCCCAGCAGGCAACTACTAAATCAGATTGTGCAACACATTCTAAAATATAATTATCATTTTCGTCTCCTATAGGATCATCAACTAAATATATATCCTTTGGGTAAGTGCTTCTAAAAGCAAATAAGTTAGTCATAAGTAAGGTTCCATATCCCCAAGCTTTTGCATAATTTATACATCGTGTGATTGTCGGATCATCGATAGTTTCATCGGCAATTGAAGGATTCAAACCAATAAAAAGAATCGTAGGTTTTGTTGAGTCCCAGGTACGAGATAGTTTATAGCGATAAAGCTGATTGTCTGAAATAGTAGCTTCTTTTTGCATAGTTGACCTCCGTTTTCTTCTATTATATCATTATTGATTTTTCCAAGTAAAAACATTTATAAACTGTTCGGATTACTTTTGATAAAATAGAATCAGAAATAGAGAGGAAATTACAATAGAAAATAACAAGTCGATGTTTACTTTAACTTTATAGGCAACTGTCAAGTGCTATGAAAAGC